>ERZ836760.2420-NODE-2420-length-14964-cov-2.282782_pt1 | contig 14964 bp, 13 predicted proteins | sample MGYA00519941_ERZ836760 | MGnify/ENA primary metagenome ERZ836760 (study PRJEB31850, sample SAMEA3708807) | human gut metagenome | biome: human gut; feature: human-associated habitat; material: faeces | place: China | collected 2014 ... | reverse complement strand
GCCTTTGGGCTTTTGCCAGCCATTAGAGATGAACGTCATGCCTTCTGTATTATAATCACAAGGCGTCAGCCCGGGCGTAGCGTAGGCATCGACCAAATCCTGATTCCAGCCACACTTAATAACCGTAATTTTAACTTTTTTCATAATCTATATCCTCCTTATAAAAACCGGCACGCATGTGCCACAGTCTGATAACAGCCATCACAATGGATACACGTTGCCGGGGACCGATCAGCCTGGGCCCAACGCGCCGGCAACTCAGGTTCTCGGATCAACGCCCAGCTCAAACCAAAAAACGCAATGCCATCATCAGCCATTATTTGCTCCAGCTTGTCTGGATCATTGTTGCATCCCGTCAACACGATGGGGATAGAGCACACAGCGCGTACAGCCTTAGCCAAGGGCAAATAACAGGAATCATAGTGATTTCCATGTTCCCAAGGTGAATGATCGCCCAAAACCTCGATGAAATCCAGGCCATTCTCGTAGAGATACTGGCAAATGGCCGCGCATTCCTCTGTAGCGTAATATGCAGAAAGGGGAATAGCAGCTACATTCTGCTGGCGCATAAGGCGCCGGATTTCCTCAACGGGCTTCGCGTAGAAACTAAACTTGGCACCCACAGGAAACGCAGGCAACACCGCCTTGATCCCCTCGATGATATCCACGATCAACCGGCACCGGTTCTCTACACTCCCGCCATACTCATCACGACGGTGATTATAATAAGGACTTAAAAACCGGTAGAGAAGCCAGCCATAGGCCAAGTGCAGCTGAACCGCATCAAAGCCGCATTCCTTTGCCCGCACTGCAGCAGCGACATACAAATCCCGGATATCTGCCAAATCAGCAGCCGTCAGTCCATCCACATCAACCATCCTGCGGAAAATTCCCGGCCGAACGTATTGATACATGTTCAGCTGAGGGATAATTTTCGCGCCACATTCGTGCACCATGTCTACAAGCTTCCGGTAATCAGGAAGTAACGCATCACTGTATAGACGCATATTATTGCCAATGGCATTATTCCGCCCGCACACATCCGTAAGCTCCGTGATGATAGTGCCTACACCACCTTTTGCCAGCCTGCCATATATTTCATATACCTCCGGCGGCAACGAACCATCCGGACGACAAAGACCCAGCCAAGTAGCCGAACGGACCAAATGATTCTTCACGCTCAGCCCGGCCAATTCACCAGGTTCCATTAACCGAACCATCCCACACACCTCCTTGCATTTTTCTTATCCTTATCCTATACTTGAGGAAAGAAAAATACAAGTACGCACATTTTTGTTCCTTAAAAGGAGAAATAGAAATGAACAAATACGAAGACGACACCCTAAACCAATGCCCCATAGTCTACGCCATGGAACTCATCGGCTCCAAATGGAAAATCCCCATCCTCTGGAACCTCACGCAAGAAGATAACCTGCACTATAACGAACTAAAACGCCGCATACTAGGCATCACCAACACCATGCTCACCCGGGCCCTGAGAGAACTAGAAACCGACGGTCTCCTAACCCGCAACTCCGCCGGCACCGTCCCACCGTCCGTCACGTACGAACTGACAGACCTGGGCAAACAACTCATTCCATCCTTAGAAGGCCTATACGCCTGGGGCGAAGCCAACCAGAAAAAATTAAAACAAGCCAAATAAGAAAAAAACAGCGCAGCCGAAGTTTTCCCTGGCTGGGAAAGAGGTGCCAATCGGCGCCAAAAAGAGGAGAAAATGCAAGCCACGTAAAGTTGATGTCAAACAGCTACGTAAACCAAAGCGCCGCAGGCAAGACTAGCAAAAGCCTGCCCCGAAGGGGAACGGTGTCATGATGCACGATAAATCGTGCATCATGACGGAAGGGGTTGATTAAGTCTTGGTATTTTTTTATGTGCGCTTGCGCACATCCTTCCCGGCAGCGCAATGCCCCCGTGTGGGCATTGCGGTTCAATCTCTCATCCCAGATAAAGATGAGAGATCGAAATTGAAGGAGAAATGTGCCCGTGCGCACATTTCTCGGATGCGGTCGAAAGAGACCTGCTACCATAAGTCAAGGGGTCAACAATAATTTTTTTAATTCTTTTGTCATTAGCTCCGATCTCTGTCGATTGTCTCCCGTATGAAGCATGTTGGACAGCACAAAAGAACCGAGCTTTTATCGGTTTTTTTGTGTGCTGTTCGTTTAGTAAGCTGCTGTTCGTATCAAGCAGTCGGCAATTTCCATTGGCTGGCCCAAGTATATCTGAATTATAGTAAGCCGCTCTGCCTATACAAGTTCATCACACGGCCATAGTATTGCCGTAAAAACTTCGCCATTCCAGCTATGATTGCTACTTTTTTAGGTTTCCCTTCGGCTACTTTCCTTTTTACGAAATTGTATACCACGTTATCGGCAGGCTCTTCATGGGATAGTAAAGTCATAACTAACTGATACAGTATTTTTCGCAGCTTGCTTTTTCCTCTTTTTGTGATTGGCATGCCTGTACCGGGATTGACTCCGGATTGGTTGGGCGGTGAATCCAATCCGGCGTACGCAACGAGCGCCCCCTTCTTAGGGAATTGTCTTACATCGCCGATTTTTGCAATGAGCATGACCTGTAAGATGTTTCCCACACCACCCATTTCGCCGACGAGTTCATATTCCGGCAAGGTCTTGGCGATTTCCCTCATTCGTGCTAAAATACCTATAAGAGCCGTTTCGGCTTCTCTCAGTAGATCAGCATACATCTGAATCGAATCTCTATTGTACTGACTATCTGAGGTGGAAGGGATACCATTTAAGGCCAAAGAGTAAATCGTGGTTGCTTTACTTTTTGAAGACCGGTATCCCTTTTTTCTTGCCCAAATACAGAAGTCCTCAATAAATTCAGCTTCAGACATTGCTGTAATAGCAGCAAAATGAGGATATTGCATGACAAAGTCCAACAACTTATTTTTGCCGGTTTCTTTATTTAAGGAGGCAAGCTCCTTATCAATACCTGGCATACTACGTTCTAGCTTGTTCTTAAACAACAGGTCCAGCCTGTTTTGTGACTTGGAAATGGTAAGATAATCGTCAGCTGCGTCATTCAACCAAAAATATTCATCTGTATGCATCTTAAATGCTGGTAGTGTATGCCAATAGCTGCGTCCATAGTTGGCAATGGAAACGGAATCAGCCTTATCTGTTTTTACATTCCTAACATCTATGTTTCTATAGCGACTCGTAGAAAGCGGATTGACTACAGAAACATCAAATCCCTGTTCATGGAGATGTATAGCTACTGGCAAGTGGTATATGCCAGTTGCTTCCATGATGATTTTTACCGGCCCATTTTTTTCTTGTTCCTGGATTCTGTCCGTCAGGCGCTGGATTCCTGAAAAGGTGTGTTCAAACAGAAACGGTTTATACAGTATTTCACCGTCGGAATCAAGGAAACAAGCCATACTTTTTCCCTTAGATACATCAATGCCTACGCTGATCATACGATACCTCCCATAAAAAGTTACTTGTAGGCGGTAGACTCAAATCCCTTCGCACTTATTACCACTCAAACTAGTTTGTTACACGAACATGAAAGTTCAACCTGCTTAACCCGAGCACTTATAATAAGGGAAGGGTTGACATACTTTCTCTCGACCACTAACGGTCATGTGCCGCTGTCGCCAACCCGTCTACTCCCTTATTATAAACTATAAGTGCAGCGGATAGGAGCGACCTATTCACTACATGTTTATGGTACTAGCGTACCGCCCAGCCCCGTAACGTGACGGGCGTGACGTAATACGTGTTGAATGTCAAGTAAAACTGTCCATACTAACAAGCAAATCCAAGCCACCCACTGGCCTAGTTTTACGTGTCAATTTTACAAAAAAAAACAGATTTTTTACGTTCTGAATTGGTCCACCCTCTCAGACGGGCGCAGTGCGCAAAGCATTCGTTCGGGCATTGCGGTTCTAGTGTTCTCCCAGATAAGAGGTTCTATAATGAATGAAATGTTACGGTCGGCTGGACAAATTATTTGCTGGAATTATCCCTAAATATTAAATTCCCATGCTTGTCCTTGCAGTCTTGTAAAACCATAGGCATCCCATGCACCAGTAAGTCCGTAAACTCTTCTAGGGGAATTATTCCTCCTTCTAAAAACCAATCATTGATGGATTCTGATATAGCTCTCATGTAAAATCGAACATAAAACTGAACTTCTTCAGGAATTTCCACAGAACCGGTTAATAGACGAATACGCGCCATCAATAAATCGATGGCATAGTTATTCGTAGTATAGCGAAAAGAAGTTTGCCCAATAGTGTTTTTCAGAGCATTACGATAAAACTTTCGGTTTCCCAGCAAAATCAAAGAGCTTTGTCGTACACACTCACGCCAAGACACGCCGTCACCAAGCTTCCCATAATATGGGGCAATAGCCGTAGTATAAATCCATGCCAGCAATTCATATTTGTCGGCAAAATGATTGTAAAATGTCGTAGCGGTCATACCACAATTTTGTGCAATTTCCTTTATGGTGATTTTATCAACACTTTTGTTCAGCGATAGTTCCTGAAGGGATTCTGCTAAAATTTCCTTCGTCGTTTTTTTGATAATCATAAAGCCCTCCTTTGTCCAAAATACACTATTTTGTATAATTCGACTGGAGGGCCTGTATTTCCTTTAACCTAAACCGCCTTCATCCTCAACCTAAGAAGTGGAGGATGAAGGCGGGCATGGCGAATTTACGTAAGTAAGTGAGTAATTCACGAAGCGACTCGATTACTCACCATCTTGAGGATCATCAACATAGTCAACCTCTGAATAACCGGCGCAAAGGGTAATCTGATGCTTCAGACCAGCGGGAATAAAGTATGTGTCGCCCTGGTGATACTCCTTCGTTTCACCATTCGCAGTGAAGACGCATTTCCCGCTGACAACAACGGTCCACTGCGCAGCATGACTATGCTCTGGAAATACAACCTCTTTTTCGGCACTAACAAAATACACCGTACCCGTGGACGTATGGTCCACATGAACCGTTAAACCATCAATTCCATAATCTCTGGACGGAACCTTGTCAATAATATCTGCAAAAAACTTTCTCATCGTCAATTCTCCTCTCAAATAAATACAATAAGCCGGCGGAAATGTTAGAACACTGGCAAATATGGCTCAATGACATACAGTCAGGGGATAAGGTAAGCTGGCAATCCTTCCATATCCTCCGGAACTTGTATTTTTAATTAATCGTTTGTATGCATTTATTATATCGGCAAGAAAAGCATTATGCGATAGATAAAAATTGCTAAATGGCAATATACTTTATAAACTAGCACTTTTATAAAGAATTCTTGAGGCGTGAATTTGTGAAATTTGCATAAAAAAGACATGGGAATAAACTCCCCATGTCCATGAGTGGTAAATTGAAGGTCACCCCCAACATTTGTCACAGACCCAAAAAACCGGTGCAGCTGAAGTTTTCCCTAGCAGGGAAAAGATTCCCAATCCAAAGCACTGTAATCTGGGCAAAAAACAAGGTGCCTCGCATGAGATGCCTTTGTTTTTTACAACTTCCGTACAACCATCTTTTCCGTGTTCCAATCCCAGTATATTTCTGCCGTAAAATCTTCTACATGCATGCGCTGATAACCAAAATGTCTTCCCAAAGGCATATATTCCCTATAACTTTTCACAATAAGATTGCCATACGGTCCGTTTACGATCCTGGTTGAAATGCTATGCCATTTGTAAGGCGTATATCCTGCCGCGGCAAGCGTATCAATGGATACAAGAGCGACCCAGCGCCCGTTTTCCTTGCCGACAATCCAATAGCCGGCATTTTCTGCATGAGCCCCTATAGAAGCCTCGATTAGATAAAAAACACGATCTGAAGAAGTGGTAAAGATGGGGCAGACTACATAATCACATGGAGCTGAATCTCTATAATTCATAAAAGACAAATAATCCTTTGTCCCATCAGCACTCATCAGGCGCAAAATCTGGTCATCATACATATCGAATTTCAAATTTTCCCCATCGTAGGAGAACATAAGCGCTTTTTTGCCCCAAGGATAATAAAAGGAATCGCCAAAGCAAAAATAAAGCGGCTCATGTTCCTGCATTGCCTGAGATGCCGCTGTCACTGGCACACTCCCGGCAAAAAACAGCACGACCAGCAAAACCACAGAGCCCATAATCTTTTTCAAAATCGACATGACAGTAACCTCCCTTCCTAATTCGGTCTCATGTTTATCGAGCCAAACCATTGCGAACTTGGTTCCCAGTATAATTCGACAATTAAGTCGGGAATACGTATATACTCTGATGGGTCCGTCCTGCCAAAAGGCATAAAATAATGCGTGCTGGTCAAAATGAGATTACCATACGTGCCATCTATCACTTCCGTCGTAATACGATGCACCTGATTCGGCGTAAGGCCCATCGCGATGAGGCTATCAAAGGAAACGTATGTCGTCCAGGTTCCTTGCGCTTTGCCGATGATCCAATAGCCACAGGTTCGCGCAGGACTGCCTGTATAGGCCATAATTTCAAAAAATGCTAATTCAGGCGATGTAGTATAAAGCGGTCGTATTTCATAATCCACGTTATTTTGGTCCTCTGGATGATACGTAGGGAAAGAAAGACAATACTGATTCCTGTCGTCATCAAAGAGATGCAGCGTTGTATCCCCATGAAACGTAAATGTCACCGGCCTGTTTTGAAACATATATGTAATAGGCCTATACCCGGCATATCGACCGGTTGTCGTGGCATCATATAAATGAAAAAATACTGCCGCTTCCTGTGAACGTCCTGATGCGGAAGTGCCACCGACAGAGAAGAGAAGAAACATAAAAAAGATGGGTAGCAAGATTTTTTTCCAGATAGCCATGGCAATACGTCTCCTTCGCATGGAATAGATACTCATATTATAACATAAGGTATTATGATGAACCATGCCTGTTTACCGTAATATGCTATAATGAACGAAAAAAATAATAGAAGCCACGGAGGCCCCATGAAAATCCACTACTTCCAAAGATATCACCAAAAAGAAAACGTAGCCACAGCCAATACGATGCTCCTTTTGTCGCGCCTGTACGCCTATTCGCCTGCTAAGTTTTTCCGGCTCCTGAAGGAAAACTGCTTTTCCGAGTCTTTTGAGCCGGAGCTTACGTTCCGTTTGCAGGAAAAGGGGGAGAACAGTGTCCTCGATGCAGCGATTATGCAGGAAAGCTTCAAAATCGCCGTGGAGACGAAATTGTCGGACTGGTTTTATGCACAGCAGCTGGAAAATCACTTACAGGCTTTTGGCAACCAGACATACCGTGTCCTGATGACCATTGCGCCAGAGCCTATGGCGGCGGCTAAACGGGCAGATTTTGAAAAAAGGCTGCAGGCCTATAATGACACGCAGCGGCCCAGAAGCCCCATTGTCCATATCAACACTACCTTTGAAAAATTGGCCAATGCGCTGAGCGATGTCCTTGATGACCGGGATGATGAAATGCAGGCCGTGCTGGAGGATTACCGGCAATACTGCTATGATGATGGCCTGATCACCGTCTCAGATGCCTGTAAATACATGCGCATGCGCCTAGCCGGCACGACGCTGGATTTCAACACAAGTTACAACGTCTACTACGATAAGGCAGACCATGGCTTCCGCCCCCACGACTACCTGGGTCTCTACAGCCAAAAAAGCATCCGTGCCATCGGCAAAATCTGCGCCTCCATCACCGCCGTGGATACTGGCACAGGCATGACCTACAACGCAGAATTTGGCGAACTGACAGAAGACCGTAAAAACACGATAGAACTAGCAATGAAAGACGCCGTCAACTACGGCTACGACATCAGGACCACAGAACATCGCTATTTCTTCGTGGAAAAATTCTATGAAACAGATTTCAGAAAAATATCCCCCAGAGCCCCCATGGGAACGCGCATCTTTGACCTCACGCAGATTCTGGAAACAGATTCCCTGCCGGAGACTGAGAATATAGCAGAGCTACTGAAAGAAAAGACCTGGGAATAAGCGTAAGACACCCCGTCATAGCAAAAAAGATTGGCTAAGCGTTAATCACACATACCATCAATTCAGTTCCTAACTCAAGAAGGATAGCACCCGGCTCACAGGCTGGCGGCTATCCTTTTTGTATGAGTTGCGCTTCATTTCAGCATAAAAAGTATTTTCCATGTACAGAATGGGTCATTATATGTGTGCTATTGTTTGTCATAGTTTGACACATAATTATAGCAATACTAACGGAACAAATTACGATACGTATGTATCTGTTTAGCCGCATACCTTGTCACATAACTTGTCGCAAAAATTGCAAAACATTTGTCAAACTTTGACAAATACAAGGCACAACACGCGGCGCTCCTGCGTCACCCGTGCCGCCTGGCTGCGCCAGTGGCTAAAGGGCCGACAATCTTTGATTTTATCAGCATTTCAGCCTTTCCATTCCTGCCTGAAGGAGTGGTTTTGTATCGTTTCAAATCAAAAAAATCATATAAAAAATAGAGACAGAATAAGAAGAGAATAAGAGAGAGAATAAGAGAGAGAATAAGAAAGAGAATAAGAAGGAGAGGGAGAAGAGATAAGAAAAATAACAAAAGAATAAAACAGAGGGAGAAAAACAAGAGAACAGGCATAAGTATAAATTATTTATAAAATATTGCCGTTTTTGTTTCCAAAATTGCTTTCAGAATCCCCCTATATAGTAAGGGGGAATTTAGGCCTGAAAAAAACGAAAAGTTTAAACATTTTATAAACAATGCGAAAAAACGCCGTTTAGGCGTTACAATTTTGAGTTCAGAATCCCCCTATATAATAGAGGGGTAAATTTTCAGACTGTTTAGGAGGTACGTTCTCATGTCCAAAAAAATCCACTGGTTTAAATTTCATATCGAATTGATGAGCGATCCGCGCATTCTCTGCTTAGCCGCTGAACGCAACGGTGAAGCCTATTTCTATTTCTTCCTGCACCTCATCAAGCTGGCCTGCGTCTTGCGCGATCAGGGCTACGTCTATGCCGTCAAAGGCAAAGCCATGACGGCCCGGCAGCTCGCCATAGGCTACCACCGCAACGCCCGCTTTATCGGCAAAGCCCTGGACCTGCTGGAAGCGTACGAACTGATCCAGCGGGACGACCAAGGCGTCATCAAAATCAACCGCTGGAACGAACTCCAAGGCATTGATGCGGAAAAAGACACGACAAAACCAGCCAAGAAAAAGAAAAGCACCGCTCAAAAGGCAGCACCTGAACAGACAGGACCGGTCTGCTCCAAATCCGGCACCCGCGACGTAACTGTCATCCCCATAACAGCCTTAGAACAAGCCTATGACGCCTCGCACAGCCCATCTGAACCAGTCGCGGACAGAGAAGCCGTACCTGCTGACTATAGACAAAACCAAAGCGAAAACACCCATGACCTGAGACAACAGGACCATAGTCAAAACGAAACCATAGCTAATGACTACACCGCAAGCACCGTCCCGGACTATGCCTGGCAGGAAGCCGGAGCGGACGACTACACAGCAGGCGAATATCCTGACTACACGTGGGACGAAGGCGAGCAGGACGACGACACAGGAAGCGTATACCCTGAGTATACCTGGGACGAAGGCGAACCGGACCTCTACAGCCAAGCGACGCACCCGGACTATGGCCAAAATGAGGCTGAACCTGCAGCTGCCACAGAAACAGCACCACCGGACCCTGAGAAAAGCGAAGCCGTACAAGCTTACATAAAAGCCTTCGGCTCCATTACGCCCGAAACAGCCAGGGACCTCATGGAACTCGAGCAAGAAGAAGACTCCTTCTACGTAGTAGGCGCCACGTGGATCGCCTCCTACGGCGGCCACGACAGCGTAGACTACATAGCAGGCCTCCTTGAAAAAAATAAAAGAAGAAACCAGCCTGGCAAAGACGCACTACGCCCCAACGGCGACAGCCTCGGACTGATAGCCGGCTAGGAGGCTGCTGTATCTATGAGTATCTGTCATATAGGAGCAGAAAAATTCGGAATGACCAGGCCTCTGTAAAATAAATTTTTTACAGAGAGAAAATGTACTTTTTTGTATCGGAAAAAGTGAACAGATTCATACATAAAACAGCAACAATGGAGGGTTGGTTACAAAAAATGGGATAAGTTCTTTATCTTTTTTATGAGAGAAATACCCAATTAAGTGTTTTGTTAAAATCAATAAAATACAAAAAGAATCAAAAACGGACAATGATTAAATACAATACAATTTTACCGTAAGAAGAAAGTACGATACAATACAGCCAAGTCAGCCAAGACCTTAGGCTGAGCGTATGCACGAAGAGGTCAGTATGCATTTATTTGTAGTCGTTATTTTCTAAAAGAAAGGTGAATACGTATGGGTAAAGGAATTCTTGATGGTGTAGTTGTATTGGATTTAACGCGTGTATTAGCAGGTCCCTACTGTGGTATGTTCTTAGCCGACATGGGCGCTACGGTTATTAAAATTGAACGTCCTGGCAAAGGCGATGACAGCCGTGCCTTCGGTCCGTTCTTAAATGAACAGAGCTGCTATTTCATGAACCTGAATCGTAATAAATATGGCGTTACATTGAATCTGAAGGAACCGGAAGGTAAGGAAATCTTCAAGGAAATGGTAAAGAAAGCCAACGTAGTCATTGAAAACTATCGTCCTGGCACGATGAAAAAACTGGGTCTCGATTATGATGTATTGAAGGAAATCAACCCGTCCATCATTTATGGTGCTTGCTCCGGCTTTGGCCAGTATGGCCCGTACAGCCAGCGCCCCGGTTATGATATCATCGGTCAGGCCATGGGCGGTCTCATGAGTGTAACCGGCTGGCCCGGTGGACAGCCTACCCGTTGTGGTACAGCTATGGGCGACGTTCTCGGTGGCTTAAGCCTTACGGTTGGTGTTTTAGGCGCCTTAGTACGTCAGGCTAAAACCGGTCAAGGGGAAATGGTTGATGTCGCTTTGGTCGATTCTGTCGTTTCTTCCCTGGAAATCATTACACAGATCTATTTGGCTAGTGGCCGTATTCCGGAACGTATTGGTAACCGTTATGAATCGACCTATCCGTATGATTCCTTCATTGCTAAAGATGGCAGCGTCATCATCGGCTGTGGCAATGATAAACTGTGGAAATTGATGAGCCAGCCTGAATTGGCCGATGATCCTGCGTATAAGACCGTAAAGGATCGCGTTGCTCATCATGAAGCACTGAAAGTAATCGTAGAAAACTGGACAAAAGACCAGACTGTCGACGAAGTCGCTGACCGCCTGACAAAAGCCGGTGTTCCTTCGTGTCCGATTATGACTATCGACAAAATCGTCAAGGATCCGCATATTGCCGATGCCCGTAAGATGTTTGTTGACGTAGAACACCCCGTAGCTGGTCATACGACATTGACAGGCGACCAGATCAAATTCAGAGATTGGGAACAGAACGTTCGTATGCCGGCACCGACACTGGGACAGCATAATGCAGATATTTATGGAAAGATGTTGGGCCTGACAGAAGAACAGCTGAAAGAGCTGAAAGAAAAGAAGGTTTTGTAATCTCTGAAGGAGGCTGCTTGTATGGAAAAAATCGATATTTATGAAGTCGGCCCGCGTGATGGCTTTCAAAATATAAAAGAGTATATTCCTGCCGAAGATAAACTGGCCGTTATTGATGGCTTAGTCAAGGCTGGTATCAAACACATTGAAATTACGTCCTTTGTTTCGCCTAAAGCGATTCCTCAGCTTAAGGACGCAAAAGAAATTGCCCGCGTTTGCTTAGAAAAATATCCTGATGTCGATTTGATGGCCTTGATTCCTAATCTGAGAGGTGCCCAAACGGCTGCAGAAGTGGGAATCAAGCGGGTTGCTTATGTGGTTTCTCTCAGTGCCAGCCATAATAAGGCCAATATCAATCGCACGCATGAACAATCCTATGAAGCGTTGAAGGAAATCATGACGACTTATCCCGATATGGATATTGTATTGGATTTGGCAACGACCTTTGGCTGCCCCTTTGAAGGAAAATTCACGGTAGAACACATCGTCGAATTCCTGGATGCGTACGTCAAATTAGGTGTAAAGAACGTTTGCCTTTGTGATACAATAGGTATTGCTAATCCGGGACAGGTGAAGGAAGTCGTTACGGCCGTAAAAGCTGCCTATCCGCAATTGGATTTGCAGGTACATATTCATGATACACGCAATATGGGCGTAGCTTGTACCTTGGCAGCGATTGAAGCAGGGATCACAAAGGTTCAGTCTACCTTGGGTGGTTTAGGCGGGTGCCCCTTTGCACCGGGCGCATCGGGCAACTTGGCGACGGAAGACATGGTATAAATGTTGAATGAAATGGGCTACGAAACAGGTGTAGATTTTGAACAGGTTTTGAATTTAGCAAAAAAAGAAGTCCAGATAATTCCGACGGGTGTCTACAGTGGTCACCATATCCATATTGACCAGACATCAAAATGTTTCCGGTAGGAGGGGAATACTATGGATATCAAAATAGAGTTATTACTTGTATTACTCCTTATCATTATTATCGGCTTTGTGCGCAAGATAAACATCGGCTTGCTGGCTATCGCCGCTGCATCCATCATTGCCTACGGTACAGGAACATTCAAGGCCAAAGATGTTATTACCGGTTTTAACTCGTCCCTGTTTATTACCTTAATGGGTATCACCCTGTTTTTCGGGGTCGTTGCATATAATGGGTGTTTGGAGCTATTACTCAAAAAGATTACCAGTAAGTTTAAGAAGCAAGTTTGGTTTATCCCAATTCTCCTATTTCTCATCGGTGCTGTAATTGCCGGGATTGGCCCGGGCTGTGTACCGGCCTTGGCCTTTGTTGCTGCACTCGGTATTCCCTTGGCACATCAGACGGGATATCATCCAATTATGCTGCTGATTATCGGTGAGCTGGGTACCTTTACCGGTCGTTTTACAGCAATTACGCCAGAAGGTGTCTTGATTTCTTCTATTATGGGGCCTGCAGGCTATACGGACTTGGCTGTAACCATGGTAGGCGGCTCGTTCATCGCTGTAGCTCTCTTGTCAATCATTGTCTTTGTGTACTATAAGGGCTATAAGGTAAAACCGGCCGCTGTATCACAGGAAGACGAAAAGATTGAAAAGTTTACTGGTCCGCAGATCATTGCCTTGCTGAGTATCTTGGTCATGCTGATGGGTGTTATCTTCCTTAATATGAACGTAGGTCTGGCTTCCTTCATTGTAGCTGTTTTCCTCTTGCTTCTCAATATTGGCGATTCCAAGGTGGTTCTGCAGAGAATTCCTTGGGATACACTGGTCATGGTTTGTGGTGTCGGCGTCTTGGTTAAGTTCATCATCAGCTCTGGCGGCATTGCCCTTATCGCTTCTGTTCTGGCTTCTGTTATGTCGCCTGCTACGGCTGCTGCCATTGCCGGTGGCTCTGCTGGTGTCTTGTCTTGGTTCAGTTCTGCCATTGGCGTCGTATTCCCGACGATGATGCCGATTGTTGCCGGCTTGGCTGAAACCGTTCCAGGTGCTCCGGTTGAACAGATGGTCACGGCTATTGGCATTTGTGCCGCGTGTGCAGGCTTAAGCCCGGCTTCTACAGGTGGTGCCATCATCATGAGTGCGTACCAGGGCGATGCAGAATACGCGAAAAAGATCAGCTCCAATAAATTGTTTGTTGAACTCTTCGCTTGGTCTGTATTCTGCGTGGTATTCGATGTATTGCTGGCGCTGATCGGTGCCTATGGAATCTTTTGATAGAAGGTTCATTAAAATCGCATAGTTTTATTTAAAATAAAAACTCCTCCATGTATAATAGAGAGTATCAAACCTTTATTATACATATGAGGAGTTTTTGTATCCCTGGCTGGCATTAGGCTAAGGATACGGATTTTACTACGCGGATGGTGGAAAACGTGAAGATATTATTTATTGCTCCGTCTGAATTACTGGCTACACGGGCTGAAGAAATTATTACGAAACGGAACTTAGACGTCTGTGTGAAGGTAGGAGCTGTAGAAAAAGCGAAAGAAATTGCGACCAGAGCCATTCAATCGGGAACCAAAGTGTTGATCAGCCGTGGCGGTACAGGCGCTCTTTTACGAAAAAATTTTGATATACCGGTTATTACTGTCAAATTTTCCAGTGGCTGCTATATTGAGGCCTTTGAAACAATACGAAATATAAAAGGTTCGATTGCTTTCTTTTCTGTCGAAGAGATTCAGGGCAGTGTAAGAACTCTTTGTTATTTAATGCATGTTAAGGCTACGTATTACCGCTTTCATGATGAACAAAGTGCCGAAGAAGCTGTAAAAAAGGCTATCCAGGATGGCAATGTATTGGGCGTAGGCGGTACGGTAACCCGGGAATATGCCAGACGCTACCGTTTGGATTATATTACCCTGGAAAACGCACAGGAAGATATTGAAACGGCGCTAGATTCAGCCCAGCAAGCCCTGTCGTCCCTGCTGTTGGAAGAAACGAAGCGGAAAGTGTTACAAGTACAATTGCGACGCTATGAAGCTATTTTCAATTATACCCATGATGGGATTATTGCCATTGATAAAAACGGCAAGGTCGAAGTCGTCAATAAGCAGGCAGAACGGATTCTGCCTTTGAAAAATAAACCCTATGAGGGAAAAGATATAGAAGATGTGTTGCCTACGACACGGCTGAAAAGTACCTTAAAAAGCGGCGAAATGGAAATTGACGAATTAATGAAGGTAGAAAATGCCATTATCAACACGAACCGCATTCCTATTCTTATTGGCGATCAAATTGAAGGCGTCGTAGCTACCTTTAGGGATATTGAATCCATTCAGATTACAGAACAAAAAATACGCAGTAATCTGCATAAACGCGGCATGGTATCACGCCATCGATTTGCCGATATTATAGGGGAATCAGACGCTATAAAAAAGGCCATCTGCACTGGTCAACAAAACTTGGACACTAAAATCTAAAAAATTAGAATCAGAAATA
>ERZ836760.2417-NODE-2417-length-15007-cov-2.981273_pt1 | contig 15007 bp, 6 predicted proteins | sample MGYA00519941_ERZ836760 | MGnify/ENA primary metagenome ERZ836760 (study PRJEB31850, sample SAMEA3708807) | human gut metagenome | biome: human gut; feature: human-associated habitat; material: faeces | place: China | collected 2014 ... | reverse complement strand
CGCGCGCGGCCGACGGCCTCCATGAGATCGTGATCCAAAAGGCTGGTGAACGAATCCACCGAGCCGCGGTACGCGCCGATGCCGCAGAAGATGCTCTTGCGCTCTTGAGAGCCCGTGCCCGCCGCAGGATCGAACGACTCGGGCAGCTCGTCTATGAGAATGAACGCGTCCTCGCCGTTGACCAAGGGCAGGATCTGACGAAGAATCTCCTCGAGTATGTTGCCGATGGGCTGAAGCTGGTAGATTTTGGGGACGGCGCCCAAAATGCTGTTGAGCCCTTCCTGGAACTGCTTTATGGTGCGCATCTGGCTGATGGACTTGACGCCGGATTCCACCAACAGCTGCAGCTGGTCGGTGCGGTCGCTTTTCTCGCAATACGCCTGAATAGCCAAAGACTTGAGCGTGCTCACCGGCGGCGCAAGCTCTTTATGCCCGGTCAGAAGAAGTATGTACAGCTCGTAATCGGTCTTGCGAATGCGCTCGACCACCTCGTCGCCGTGAATGGGCTGCATAAAATAGTCGAGGATGAGCAGGTCGTAGTGCTCGCGCTCAAGCTCCTCGAGCGCTTCAAGCGGATTGGTGAACCCCTTGCACCAGTATCCGCTGCGATTCACCATGGCAACAACGGTGTCGATGATCCCCTCTTCGTCATCGACGACCATAATACGGTATTCCTCGGAAACCTCCCGACTACGCCGCTTGCGCATACAATGCTACCCTCGCTTTCCTGCCAAAGGAATCTGAATGAAGAACGTGGTGCCCGCGCCCGGCTGTGTTTCGAACCACATGCTGCCGCGGAACATGCCTTTTACCGTACTGTAGGACATGTACAGGCCAAGCCCGGTCCCATGCTTGCCCCTTGTTGTCGTCATCTCTTTGAACAGGAGCTTTTGAACGTCGGGCGCAATGCCCGCCCCTTGATCGGAAACGGAGAACCGCACGCCGTCCTCGACCGGCTCCACGTTCAGCTTAATCGTGCCACCATCCCCATTATACGCATGGATGGCATTGTCGATGACGTTATCTAGAATCTGGACAAGACTGTTCACGTCGCCGAACACCACCTGCTCACGATTGACGTTCACCTCGGTTTCCAGCGTGCATCCGCCCTTCACGAGCGAATGCTGCATGAGTATCTGCGTTCGCTTCAGCACCTCGCCAACGGTGAACGGATGCGAGGAGTCCTCGCTGAATTGGGCTGCCTGCCCCTTGACGGTGGATATGATGTCGGACATGTACGAAAGCTGGATCTTCATCTTCGCAAGCCACTCGTCCATATCGCGGGCGATCTCGCGATGGTCGTCGTCGGTAACCTCTTGGTCCCCTACCGAGTCGCGATACTCCGACACCAGCCATTGCACCTGGTCGATTCCTCCCGAAATAGCCAGAATGGGGCTTTTGAGATTGTGCGCGATCCCGCCGATCATCTGCCCGAGCGAAGCCAAGCGCTCCCGCTCAAGCAGGATGTCTTGATTGTCGCGCAGCGCCTGCAGGTCAAGCACGTGCTGCGTGACGTTTTTGAACAACAGCACGAGCGCCGGATACGACAAGCTCTCCGACAAAGGCGTGTACTCAACCGTGTAGAACAAAGGACCTTCGCCCGTTTCGACGGCAAGGTCGGCCGTTTGCAAACGGCCGGACTCGAAGGCAACCGCAGTGTTCCAACGAACGGAGACAACCTGGTCGGCGGACAATCCCATGCCGATCAGCAAATCGTCGAGCTTCGCTTTTTTCTGGGCGCTCGATCGATCGTAGAACTGGCGCGTGAACGATTCGTTGCAATCGAGCATGCGGAGTTCGCGATCGATGACCACGAAACAGTCCGAAATGCGATTGATGACGGTTTGCGTGGCAATGGGAACGGTTTTAAGGAAGCCGAATCGAAACAGCGACACAATGTAGAGCAGCACGGTGATGGTGAACGCAACCGGCGTAGTGTACACGTAGAAGCCGGGGACGTGCAGCGTGTAGCAGATGTTCGTGACCGTGGGAATAAGCGCAGCCGCAACGTTGAGCAGCGCCTGAAGCGAAAGCACGCCCGAGGTTTTGATGGCGGTATAGCACAGCAGCCCCATGCCGGTGAACAGGCACGCGTACGAATACAGGGCGTAGAACACGAAGTACGGTCCCTGCACGTACCCCACGCCCGGCGTGTACGAAAGGTAGAAAAGATGGTGGAAGTCGTTCGTGAATATCACAACCATCGTGATAACGGGAAACACGAACAGCAGCCCGTAAGCCCTCGAAAAGCCTTTGAAGCTTTTCTGGTACGCCAAACCCAGCAGCAGCATGGTGACCGGCACAAATGCGGCCCCAAAGTAGGCGAAGTTGTCAACGAACACGGAAAGCCCTGGATCGGCGGCAACGTACTTGCCGCCGAGCACCGCCGTATTCCATACGATCAGCTCGATGATGATGGTGATGAACAGGTAGTGAAGCGTTTTCTTCTCTTTGGCGAACGCCACGTAGCACAGCATGGCGACCAGCGCGATGAGAACCACCGTCAACACGATTGCGGAAGCAGCGTCCACGTTAGCTCCTTTCTCGAACGGGGCCCGAAGCCTCGACGGCGGCTTGAATCTGAGCGAAGTAAGGGGCGAAGTACGCCGCATCGGGGTCCGGCCAGGAAAAGCCCTTCGCCTGCAACGCAGCGCACGTGGCCGCCACCGACGCCTCGGTGGGTTGGGCGGCAGGGCGTTCCACAACATCCCGAACGATGCCGAACAAGCTTTTGAACTCGCTGTTCAGGCGTTCGGAAACGCACTGGGCAAACGCTTGGTCGGACACCGGCTCAACAGGGTGGCCGCAACGCCTCAAAAGCGCGGCAAGCTCCTTGACGTCGATCTGCCGATCGCTGCATACGTGCGCAATGCAATGCGAGTCGCACGTTGCCAAAAGCACGATGGAGCGCGCGCAGGAGTCGACGGGCGTCATCTCGAACCGTTCGGCCAGGCTTTCAGGATAGCATCCCAAACGGGCGTAAGCGGCAAGGCGCATCGCGAAGGCGTTGCGATGAACGTCGCGCTGAAACGCCCCGTCACGAGCGCGGCCCGTCAGATTCCCCACGCGAAACACGCGACCCGCAGCGCCCTTCGCGAAAGCGTCGAGCACGACGGCCTCAGCCCGGTACTTGCTTCGAGCATATTCGTTGAAATCGACGTCTTGCCCCACGTCGAACGATCGCTCGTCGAACAGCGCACCGCCCCTGCCGGCCACGCTCATCGTCGACACGTGCATGAACTGCGCTTCCAGCATAGCGGCCAGCTCCAGCATGCGACGCGTGCCCTCGACGTTGACGCGTTCGTACTCCTCGCGCCGACCAACATGGTCGGTGATGGCCGCGCAGTGAAAGACCGCGTCGATCGCACCGAGCGACGCGGCCAAACCGCGATCGTCTTTCGACACGTCTCCACGCACGGCGCGGACCGCAGGGGCAAAGTCCATCCCGTAAGCTGCCAGTGCATGATCGAGGCGCACCTGCGCCTCGACGTCGTCGGCGGCGCGCACCAGGCAAAGCACCTCCCCCGCGCCCGCAGCTAAAAGCTCCGCCACCACATGGGCGCCCAGAAACCCGGTTGCTCCCGTTACGAGCACACGGTCGAGAGAACATGCGGCAACGGGCTTTTCGCAAGCCGCTGCCGCATTGCGCGCAACCGATGCCGCCGCTTCGCTTCGATCGGCCAAACGACGATCCGATGCGCTTCCGCCCGTGTTCTGCTGATGCTCGGAAACGCTCTTCGCGCCAGGCATGTGCGCACGTGCGAGCAGATCCCCGATGGTATCGGCATCGTAGAAATCCTGCGTGCGCAGCGTCCACCCGTGCGGGGCGAGCCGTGCCTGGATGGAGATGACCGCCAAGGAGTCGCCTCCCAGATCGAACACGTTGTCGGTCAGGCTGACGCCGCGCACTCCCAGGACGTGCTCGATCGCGCGCAGGAGCCGTCGTTCCTCGGCCGAATACGCCCGCTTCGCAGGCGCGCCGGAAAGCGGGCGGGAAGGCTCGGCCGTCGTCGCGCAAGCGCTCGCGTCCGGATCGGGAAGGCGCCCGCGATCCACCTTTCCGTTTGCCGTTTCGGGCAGAGCCTCGAGATAAACGAAGCGCGCGGGCACCAAAAACGAAGGGAGCTGCGCCGCAAGCGCAGACCGCAACCGCGAAACCTCATGCGGCTCGGACGCCGTATAGTACGCAACCAGCTGCTTGCGCTCTCCCGCCCCGTGCGCCACCACCACGGCTTCGGCGATGCCGTCAAGAGCGCACAGGGCCGCTTCGATCTCGCCGGGCTCGATGCGCAAACCGCGCACCTTCACCTGATGATCGACGCGCCCCGCAATGAACAGCTCGCCGTGCTCGTCGTAACGGCACACGTCTCCCGATCGGTACATAACGCCTCCCTCGTGAAACGGATCAGGGAGAAAGCGCGACTCGTTCAGATCGGGGCGGCCGATGTAGCCCGGCGACACTCCCGCTCCGGCAATGTAGGCTTCCCCGTACGTTCCCACGGGAACAGGCCGCAGCGCCTCGTCGAGCACGTAGACGCGCGTGTTCGCGATAGGCCGCCCAATGCTCACGTACGCGCAGTCGGTCATATCCTGAAACGAAGTGTACACGGTCACCTCGGTCGGGCCGTACCCGTTTTTGAGACGCGCGCCGGGCATGATGCGCTTGCACGTTCGAACCAACGGAAGCGGCGGCTTCTCTCCTGCCAGCACCACGGTCGAAAGCCGCGAAGCCGCTTGGACGAACGCCTGGTCGCGCACCATGATTTGCATGCGTGAGGGCGTCGCCTGCAGAAAATCGACCCGTTCGCGCTCGATAAGACCGGCCAGCAAACGAGGCTGCCGAAGTTCCTCTTCGTCGGCGAGCACGATACGGCAGCCGTACGTCAAGGGAAGCAGCGCGTCCGCAACGAAGATATCGAACGACATCGTGGTCACCGAGACCGCGGTCCATGCAGGACGGTAGCCGATGCACGAAGCCATAGCATCGCGCAGGTTCGCCACGCCCGCACGCGTAAGAAGGCTTCCCTTCGGCACCCCGGTCGACCCGCTTGTGTAGATGACGTACGCAGGGTCGTCCGGCTTCGCATCGGAGCACCTGCGCATACGCTCGTTGCGAGCCTGCGCCGAATCCAACGAGGCGCGCGCAAGAAGCGCATCCTCGACGACCACCCTTGCCGCGGCGGACGGGACCTCCGGGCAGGCGTCGCACGTCTGGCGATCGACCAGCACAAGGCGCGCCCCGCTATCGGCCAGCATGAGCGCCTTGCGATCAGCCGGATACGTCGGGTCGACGGGAACGTAAGCAGCGCCCGCTTTCATAACGCCGAACAAAGCCGGAAGCAGCGCCGCGCTGCGACGCATCATGACAGCCACCAGTGCTCCGGGCCCTGCCCCTGCTTCGGCAAGAGCGCATGCGATGCAGTCGGCTTGCCGATCCAACCCGGAAAACGTCAGCCGACCGTCCGAGGCCACAACGGCTTCGTCGTACGGGCGCTGGTCGGCAAGGTCTTCCACCCACGCGCAGAGAGGCCGGTTGCGAACGGGCACCTTATCTCCCGCAAACCCGCTTGTCACCAGCTGATATTCTTCCAAGGGCAGCACGCTCACGCGCGCGACGCCCTCGTCGGGAGCCTCGAATAGCGTTGCTGCGGTATGGACGAAACGATCGAGCATGCGCCGCGCTGCTGCAGCGGAAAACAGGTTTCGATCGTACTCCAATCTGCACGTCAGGCCGTCCGCCGCTTCGTAGGCGAACAGCGTCACGTCGAGCTTCGCCGTTACAACGTCCACGAACCGAGGCGTTGCGGATACGCCTTCAAGCGTCAAGTTCACCTGGTCTTTCCCAAACACAAGCATTGCATCGAACAAGGGGTTGCGTCCGCGCTGACGCGCGGCCCCCGCATCGGCCACGATGCGCTCGAACGGATAATCCTGATGGGAAACGGCTTCGCTCAAAGCGCGATGCACCGCGTCGAAGCATGCACGGACGGTCTGCCCGCCCGAAAACGCGCACCGCACCGGAACCGTGTTGATGAAAGCGCCCGCCGTATGCTGCATCGCGGGTTGCATCCTGTTTTCCACGGGCATGCCGATCACCACCTCGTCTTGCAAGGCGGTACGGGAAAGCACCAGCCCGAACACGGTCATGAGCGCCGTGGCCATCGTTGCCTTTTGGGAGCGGACAAGGGCATGCAACGATGCGAGCGCGCTCGCGGCGATGCGCGCCTCGCACGTTGCCCCCTTCCGTTCGCCCGTTCGAGGGCGCTCGGTGGGCAGGGCCAGCACGGGAAGGTCACCGGAAAGCCGTTCGCGCCAATACGCCGCATGTTGCTCCAAAGCGTCCGAGGCAAGGCGCCCCTCCAGCCAAACAGCGCAATCTTTGTAATCGACGGCAAGAGGAGGCAACGCGTCCCCCTGGTACAAAGCGGCGAAGTCGTCGAGCACGATCCGAAGCCCCGCCTGGTCGCAAACGGCATGATGGAAGTCGAACAGCAACGCATGCCGCCGGGGCGTTCGAATGGAGACAAGCCGCATGAGCGGAGCGCTTGAGACGTCGAAGGGCCGAACGCGCCGCTTCGCGCATGCCGCGATGCGGGCGTCGGCGCACGCAACCGACTCGTACGGCACCTCGACCGAACGATGAACCCGTTGCACGATCGCGCCGTCGCGCACGTGCAGCGACGTGCGCAGAACGGCATGCCGAGCGAGCAGCTTTTCCAAGGCGGCCTTGAGCCGGTCCTCGTCGAGCATGCCTTCGAACACGAACAACGCCGGCACGTTGTAAGCAACGGAATCGGGGGCCTCGCTTGCCGCCAAAACCATGCGCTGCTGCGTTGACGTGGCCGGATAGTAACGGCGCGCTGCCACGGGCTTCACCGGCTTGCAGTAGCTGGCCTCCGCCCGATCGATCAGCGCGGCACAGGCGGCAAGCGTCGGGTCGCGGTACACGTCCACCAAATCGATGTTCGCATCGAAGGCATCGGCCACTGCGGCTATCATGCGCACGATGGACAGCGAATCCCCGCCGATTTCGAAAAAGTGATCGTCGGGACGAACGCAACCCATCCCCAGGATGCCCTCCCACAGCTCCGCGAGCTTTCGCTGAGTATTGGTTTCGAACGAGCGCGCGCCCACCGCCTCCCGTTGAGGCTTGGGGAGACGACGCACGTCAAGCTTTTCGCTTGCCGTAAGAGGAAGCTCGTCAAGCTCCATGAAGCATGAAGGAACCATGTAAAACGGCAGCGATTCGGACAGGTGCGCCTTCATCCGCGCAGCAGGGGGCACGCAGTCCCCCGCCACGTACGCGCACAGCGATTTGCGTCCGTCCTGCTCGTCGTGCGCCACCACCGCCGCCGAACGGATCCCCTCCAACTGCAGCAGCCTGTTCTGGATCTCTCCCAGCTCAACGCGGTACCCGCGAATCTTCACCTGGCGGTCGATGCGCCCGAGAAACTGGATTTCGCCAAGCGGATACCAGCGGCCCACGTCGCCCGTGCGGTAAAGACGCTCCCCTTCCACGAAGGGAGACGGCACGAAGCGCTCGGCCGTCAACTCGGCACGCGCAACGTATCCCCTGCTCACGCCAGCGCCTCCAACGTACAGCTCACCTGGAACGCCAATCGGAACCGGATTGAGGTGCGGGTCCAGAATGTAGACGCGCACGCCGTTCATGGGCCGACCTATGTTGACGTCGACACGGCCGGTCACGTCGCAGCACGTGGCCGCAATCGTCACTTCGGTAGGTCCGTAGAAGTTCGTGACGCACGACGACGTAACCTGCTGGATGCGCCGCAGCAGCTCGGGCGGAAGCACGTCGGCCCCCAATCCGATCTCCCGAACCCCTCGCAGCGCATGAGCGCCCGCCTGGGCCGAAAGGATCATCTCCATGCGTCCCGGCGTGACCATCATAAGGTCCACGCGCTCTTTCCCCATAAGCGCGCACAGGTCGTCGGGGTAGTCGGCCTGCCGATCGTCGGCCACCACGAGCGTACGGTTCGAGAACAAGCCGACAGCCGCCTCCATGATGTTGATGTCGAACGACACTGGCCCCACGCACAGCATCCTGCCGCCGGGGGTGCGACCCCACACCGCGCGCATCGACAGCACGAAGTGGGCAATCTGCGCATGTTCGACCACCACGCCCTTCGGCGTGCCGGTCGAGCCCGACGTGTAGATGAGGTACGCCGCCTGGCCGGGATCGGGAAAGCGCCGTGCAGCGCAGATCCCCTCTGAGGCAGCACCCTCCAAGCAGCGGCTCTTCCCCGCGGCCGCCTCCGATCGCACGCAAGAAACGCGCCGCACAAGCTCCTCGGCGCGCAGCGAGGCCACGGGGACCGACAGGAGCGCCCCCTTCTGTCGGTCCTCCAAATCCCCTGGTCCAACCAGCGCGAACCGCGTGCCTGACTCGTTCAGCATATAGCGAACGCGCTCCTCGGGAAGCGAGGGATCAATGGGCATGAACGCCGCGCCCGCCTTGAGGGCGCCCAGCATGGCCGCATAGTAGACGTCGCTTCGCGGCAACGCAAGCGCGACCACATCGCCCGGCGCAACCCCCGCGTTCGCGAGCACGTTGCCAACCTCGTCGGAGGCCCGGTCCAAATCGGCCGCCGTCCAACTTCGACCGCGATAGGTCAACGCCGGTTCGCAAGGGCCCTCGGCAACGCGGCGCTTCCACAGACTGACCAGGTCGGTTCGCTCGAAGCCGTCATCGGTGTCGTTGAACCGGTACAGCACCTTGTCTCGCTCTTCCGCAGAAACCATGGCAAGCTCGAAAAGCCGCTTTTCGGGATGAGCAACGGCATCGGCTACGATGTTGCACAAATGCTCGTGGATGAAATCAACTTCCTTCGCCGCGAACAGGGGCGAGAGGTAATCGTAATCCAGCACGAAACGCCCGTTGTTCTCGCGATCGTTCCAGTGAATGTTGAGCGAGGATGCCTGATGCCCGCTGAAATGCCAACGCCCTTCGTAGGAGAAGCAGCGCTTCTTCGTTTCGAACGTCCCCACCTGGTACGACAAGGAAATATCGTACAGCTGGTCGATGTCGGGACGACGTTCGCGAATCTTCTCCATGAGCACGTCGTACGGATACCGCTGATGCTTGAGAACGGAAAACCATTCGTTGGACACCCCTTCGGCAAAATCCAAAAACGCACGCTCGTTGTCGACCGCCACCCGCACGGGCACCGTGCTCACGTACATACCGAAACGCTCACTGGACCCCGCGAACGTGCGGTTCGATACAGGAGCGCTTATGACCAGGTCTTCTTTCCCCAACACGCGATTCAGATACACGGAAAACGCGGACAGCAGCAACGCGAACACCGACACGCGATGCTCTTTGCAAAAGCCCCGCACCGCCGTGGAAAGCTCAGCTGAAAGCACGCACGCCTTGCGCTTCGCTTTCGTTGCAAAGCAGTCCGACGTTCGAGGCTTGAGCAGCGTGGCATCGGAGAAGTCGGAGAACCGCTTGAGCCAGTACGCCTCGTCGTAAGCGAATCGCTTGGATTCCCGATAGAGACGTTCCTCCTCGACGTAATCGAGATACGAAATTGCAGGCCGGGGCACGGGAGTTTCCCCGCGCAAAAGCATGTCGTACCAGTCCATGACCTCGTTTGCGAACACCACGAACGACACGCCGTCGGAGATGATATGGTGCATCTTCGCGTACAGGTACCCCTCGTCGGGGGCGGTTTTCGCCAAAGCGAAGTAATAGAGGGGGCTGTCGATCAGCGACATGGGCGCCTGCGTTTGACGAACATCCCACTCATACAGCCCCTTCACGCCCGTGGAGCTGAAATCCAGTCGATCGATATGTACGGGCCGATGTGCAGCCACATACTGCATGGGCTGGCCGTCGACAAGGCAGATGCGCAAGCGAAGAGACTCGTTCGCCTCCAAAAACAGCTGAATGGCCTTGTCCAGCAAATCGAAATCAAGACGCCCGCGAATCTTGAGCGTACCGGCGTTGTTCCACATGCTGGTTCCCGGATGCGATTGCTCGACATGCCAAATGCGGCTCTGCGGGTGAGTCAACGGATACCGACCTGCCATAAGGGACGCTCCTTCGTTTCTGCTTGCGCGCGCCGGCGCATCGGGCAACGGCAACGCGCTACGGGTATCCTCGTTTTGCTTCACGATCACAGCCCTTCCCTTTCGGCAAAAGCAAGCAACTCCTCAATCTGCACGGTTCGAGGAGACGCCCGCAACGGGGCGGGTTTCGGCAACGCAGCGCACACGGAAGCCGAATACCCGGCAGGAGCATCAACCGCGCATGACGACACGCCTTCCGGAAGAACAAGATCGGCCCTTCCAAGACCCGCGATTCCAACTCCCCACCACTTCAGCTCGCTTTCCATGCGAGCCCAGCAATCGCAGAAGAGCGTTGCTTTGTCGGAAGATTCCAGCCATGCTTCGAACGAGGCCGCGTCCATAACCTTGCGCGCAAGCCGCTCGTCCGCCTGGCGCCGTTGCTGGATATCCACGCCAATGGGGACATCATCGATCCCGACCAGGACGTACGATCCGGAATGGCTCAAACTGAATTCGACCGAGCCGTCAGCGTAGCGCACGAACGGCTTTCCGTAATCGCCCTCGAAGCGCTCAACGGCGCGCAAGTTCACGCCCCGCTTTTCATGCAGCGCCCACGCAAGCAGAACCTCGGCGAGCGCCATGCCCGCGCGCTGCTGCGCAACGCGGCAACGCTCCATGCGGGCGCGCTTCGCCGGCGTCGCAAAGGGAAGCGCCGCTTTGGCGAGCAGCTTATCGTCAGCGGCGGGCACGGATGCAAGGAACAGGTCCACGGCGCTTCAGCCTACGCTTCGATCGCTTCCAGATAACGCACGATGTCTTCGACCGTCACGAACTGGCGAATGTCTTTTTCCGGTATCTCCCGGTCGAATTCCATCTCGAACGCGCACACCAGCTCCACCAACTCAAGCGAGTTGATGCCCAGGTCGCTCAGCACGTCGGTATCAAGCGTGATCTCCAGGTCGTCGCGCTGGATGTAGCCCTGGATGATGCTTCGAACGCGATCAAACATGTACCATTCCCTTCGTATCCTCAACAAGCAAAAACCGCTTTACCTTGCGCGTTGTCGTTTTCTCGAACGGCTCGGCGCGCACCGCAAACGTTGCTATGCGCTTGTAAAACGCCAGGCCCCTGTTAACGCGCCTGATATCGGCGCGCACCCGATCCCGAGCGGCCGCCGCAGCTTCTGGAGACTTCGCATCCAACCCGATAGCTTCAAAGTCCGGGTAGATGTGCGCCGCCAAGCACTCGGAACCGTTGCCTGTTCCAGGCCCGCCGATAACCACCGCTTCGGCTACGGAATCGCACGCCGTCAAAGCACGCTCGATTTCCTGGGGCATAACGTTCTTGCCGTTGCTCAGGACGATGATGTCTTTGCACCGACCCGTGATGTGCAGAAACCCATCCGCGTCCAAACATCCCAGATCGCCCGTTGGAAACCAACCGTCGACCAGCGTTTCGGCTTCTTCATCCAAGTACCCCGCCATGACCGACGGGCCGTTGACCCAAATCTGCCCGCTTTCGTCGAACCGCACGCGCGCGCACGAAATCACTCGGCCAACGGAATCGTCTTTGAACTCGTTGTTGCGGTTGACCGAAACAATGGGAGAACATTCGGAAATGCCGTACCCTTGAATAAGATTGATGCCGAGAGAGCGGTAAAACGGCGCATAGGCTGGATCGAGCGGCGCTCCTCCGCAGATGACAAGTCGCAGACGGCCGCCGAACGCCTCCCGGGGCTGCGCGAGCAACTTGTCCGAAACGTCGACGCCAATGCGCCGAAGCAGCGAGCTTGCTTTGCAGGCGAAAGCAAGTTGTCGTTCGCGGCCGCCCTCTTTTGCGGCGCGAAGAATCTTGCTTCTGAACGTTTCGACGTACAAGGGGACCAAGCACAGAATGGTAGGCTTGAACGCGTCGAGGCATTTCGGGAGCATTTTCAAACCGGAGCAGAGCCCCACGGTGCACCCATAGTACAACGGACAGAAGATGCCCGCCATGTCCTCGTAGGCGTGATGGATGGGGAGAACGGAGACCAGCGTATCCTGCGGGCCGAAAAGCACCAGCTCGCAAGCCCCTTTTATATTGGATGCGAAGTTTCGATGGCTCAGCAAAACGCCCTTGCTCACGCCCGTGGTTCCCGATGTGAACAAAATCGAGCACACCGCATCCGGATCCAGTTCAACCCGCGCGTACCGATCGTTGCCGAGCGCGATCTGATCTCGCCCGCAAGAAAGCAGGTCACATGCCAATTCGCCCGCAGACAACGACCCCATGTCAAAAAGCTCCACATCGAGCCCGCGGCGCTCCTTCAACGCATCGGCCGCGCGACGCGCCTCGGGCGCGTACGATGCAGTATGGCACAGCGCATCAACGTTCGCCCTTGCCATTTGGTCGACGATCTCAGAGCAGGAAAGCTCTTTATCGAAGGGAACCACCGTCATCCCGCTGTTGACGATCGCGAAGTACGCAAGAATCCACGCGTAGGAGTTTTCCCCGATGAGCGCGATGCGCTTGCCGGCGTACCCGCGCTCCAAAAGCGCGGTGCCCAGGGCCCGCACGTCCTCGAGAAAGCAAGCGTAGCTCACTTCGCGCAGCCCCGAAGAACGCGACAGCTCGGCAAATGCGGTTTTACCCGAAAAGAGCCGCGCGCTGCGTTCGAGCAGATGACGCAGGTCGGGAAATTCCTCGATGTCGTTAAGTCGATAGCTCCTCATACGAGAATCACAACCATTCTACTTGCAATTAAACGTTCAAAAGCCTACCAGGCCCTGCAAGCAAGAGAAGCGTCTACCCAACTTGCACCGCAGGACTCACGCGGTCGAACCATGATCAAACGACGATGTCGCGTAAGCTAAGAAGCAGCCCTTCCAGAAACTTCGCCGGAAGGGCTGTCGATGCAAGCGCGACCAGAAAGGCGGCTTTTAAGCCGCAGCTCCTAGCGTGGTCAAAATAGCAGCCAATTCTTCGGGCGTTCCAAACGGCTTTTCCTCGCCAGTGGCCGCAACGACCACTTCGCCCGTCCATGCGCGGCGCGCGGACGCAGAGGAATCCAATGCGGTCTGAGCAGATTCCATCGACTGGTCCTTTACGGCCTCGGGGTTTTCTTCCGTCCGGAATTCCTTCGTGCGCACGAAATACTTCGCTTGAAACGCTTCCTTATCGGGAAACTCCTCGCGCGTGAAGTCGTACTTCAAGTTTTCAACAATGGAAGCTACCACGTCTTGCATGGGCTCCCCCTCCGAAAAGCGCATAAGCCCCTTTTCGCTGTTGAACGTGGCATTGTCGCCCACGTACACGGTTCTAATGCGCCGACGGCGAACCCGCTCCGCGCGAACGATGACCGCGATGGAAACCGCGATAACCGCCCACCATACGATGGACAAAACCAGGTCAAGCGGATCGTCGACCCTGTTAAAGCCCAAGAAGTACCACAGCCACAGCAGAAATACCGAGATTGCCGCAAGCAGGGCAAAGACGATGACGTTGCTCTTTTTCATGCGTATCCTCCCTTCCCTACTCGTTCAACCCGGCAGCTGCAACCGTCCCCGCAGGAGCACCCTGAGAAACGTTTGCCGCGGAGGCCTCGTCGTCGAACCGAGAAGGCGCGCCGGGAGCGGGGTCACCGCCCCCGGTCAGGTTGTCTTCGTACTGCTTCAGCTTACGAGAGAACAGGCTGCGACGCAGCGTCACGCAAGCGGAATATATGGCCGTGACAATGATGCCCAGTATGATGTACCAGTGCACCCAGCACGACGCATGATCGTGACCAGCAAGCGGCGTTTCCCCATCGGAGATTTCGGTTTCGCGCTGAGCAAGCGGGGTCTCGTTGTCGCCGATGACCGCTTCGGCAGCGCCCCCGAGCACGTCCACGATGGGCGCAACGATAGGCGCCAGCGGGCTGTCAGGAGGAACCGTGCCCGGTTCGGGCAGCGGCGTAGGCGTCGGAGTAGGCTCGACCGGGTCGGGCGGAATCGGCGGAATCGGCGGAGCCGTAATGGTGAACGTACCGTTGATCACGGAAACCGCGTAGTTCGGATTCTGCGTGAACAGAGCGGTCAGAGCGCCTTGGTACACGCCCACGGCCTCTTCGCCGTCGGGACGGACGTAGGCCACGTCGCCCAGATCGCCTTCGGCCACCAGGCCCTCGACCGTGCCGGTGAAGGTCGGATCGGCGGCACCTGCAACCTTGGAAGCATCGGCAACCGTAATGGTGACGGGCGCAGGGGTGATGACAACGGTCGCGCTCACCGGAGCCGTTTCCCGGTACCCCGGATGCGTGGCCTTCACGTGCACCGTGTACGTTCCGGCATTCGTGAACGACGGATTGCTCTCAGACCAGGTTGCCCCGTTGTCCACCGAGTACAGCAGCGTGGAGCCCTCGACGTCAGCCTCGGCCGTAACGGATACAGGCTGCGCGTCGTAGACCTTCGTCAAACCTTCGGCATCGGACGTGATGCGAACGATATTGCCGTCTGCGGGCTCGATGGAGAAGTCGCCCGGCTCCACCGTATAGGTGTAGTTGCCGTTGAGATTGTCGACCGTAGCAGTAAGGACACCTGCATAGGAACCGACGGCTTCATCGTTGTTGGTGCGGCTGTAAACCACATTGCCCAGCGAATCGGAGCCGATCAGCCCTTCGACCGCACCCGTGAAGGCAGGGTCGGATTCCCCGAACTTCTTGGACGAGTCGTTAACCTTGATGGTGGCGGGCGCGGGAGTGATTCTGGCGGTTACCGAATTGCTGGTCCACACCTGGGTTCCGCGGATCACCTTCACGGTAACTTCGGTGGAATCCGCCACATTGACGAACTCGTTGGCAGCAAGCTGCGTGTCGCCAACCCAATATTCGATTGTATCGCCGGGCAGAACAACGCCGTGCAGCAGCACCTTATGCGGAGCGCCGTCGTAGGTGACGTCGAAGCCGCTTGCACTGAGCGTGGAGAAATCGGGGACGAACTTGGCCGTGAAGGTGGTCGCC
>ERZ836760.2416-NODE-2416-length-15022-cov-2.651700_pt1 | contig 15022 bp, 13 predicted proteins | sample MGYA00519941_ERZ836760 | MGnify/ENA primary metagenome ERZ836760 (study PRJEB31850, sample SAMEA3708807) | human gut metagenome | biome: human gut; feature: human-associated habitat; material: faeces | place: China | collected 2014 ... | reverse complement strand
TCCTTGTCGTCCGCCGGATCGGCCGGAATGAGCATGAACTTGATGTCCTCTTCAAGCGCGGGGAGCTTGCCTTCGATCTCGGCTATCTCCTCCTGCGCGAATTCCTTCATATCGGGGTCGGAGAGCATCTCCTTGGCGGCGGCCAGATCGTCGGACGCCTGCACGTACTCGCGCGCCTTCTTCGCAAGGGGGCCCTGGTTCGCGTACTCCTTGGCCAGGCGGTTGTATTCCTTCTGATCAGCAAGAACGGCCGGATCGCCCATCTTGACCTGGACGTCCTCGTAGGCCTCGATGATCTTGACCAGCTTCTCGCGCATATCGGTATCCTGCATGGTGTGTGCTGTCCTTCGTAACGTGGTTCACCTGATCGCACGCGCCGCGCGCGACGAGTGCCCGCCCCTGTGCAGGAGCGGGCACCACTGCGTAACTGGTTTATGATAGCAGATCGAAAAGCGCTTCGCAGCAACCAGCACTAGATCGCCAAGTACTCCGAAGCCTCTTCGGCGCACACCGCGCCGTCGGCGACGGCGGTGACCACCTGGCGGAGGAACTTCGTGCGCACGTCGCCGGCTACGTACACGCCCGGCACGTCGGTGGCGCCCGACTCGTCGGCCACCACGTACCCGGTCTCGTCCAGCTGCAAGGCTCCCTTCAAGAACTCCGTGTTGGGCTCGGTGCCCACGGCCACGAACAGGCCGCTCACGGGGATGTCGCGAATCTCCCCCGTCTTCAGCATCTCCACGCGCACGCCCGCAAGCGCGCCTTCGTCGGCCATCAGCTTGCGCGGCGCGGCGCTCCAGACGAACTCCAGGTTCTCCAGATCCTCCAAGCGCTTATGGTAGATGGCCGTAGCGCGCAGCTTGTCGCGCCGATGCACCAGGTACACCTTCTTGCAGATGCGCGACAGGTAGATGGCGTCGCCCACGGCCGTGTTGCCGCCGCCCACCACCATGACCTCCTTGTCGCGGAAGAAGTTGCCGTCGCACGTGGCGCAGTACGACACGCCGCGACCCTGCAGCTCATCTTCGAGCTCCAGCCCCAGCTTGCGCGGGCGGGCTCCGGTGGCCACGATGACGCTTTTCGCGCGGTATTCTCCGAACGCGGTGGTCAGCACCTTGGGCTCCTGCGCGAAGTCGACCGACACGACCTCTTCGCCCACGTGGCGCACGCCGAAGCGATCCGCCTGCTGCTTCATGGAAAACGCCAGCTCGAAGCCGTCCGCTCCCTCGGGAAATCCCGGATAGTTTTCCATGTGCTCGGTTTGGGCAAGCTGCCCGCCCGGCGAAATGCGCTCGAACACCACAACGTCGAGCCCTGCGCGAGCCGCGTACAGACCGGCGGTCAGCCCGGCGGGTCCCGCTCCGATCACGGCAACGTCCATAGCCTCAGGATGGGAGCCCTTGCACTCCTGCGAGGTTTCGTTCAAGGGGCGATCTTCGTTCATGTCAAGCCTCCAAACATCGTCTTTTTTCAACGATCAGTATACGGTAGAAGCGATGTGCGTTGCGAGGGCGTTCCTCAACGGCAGCGTTACGGTTTCGTTGTGCGTTCGTGGGAAAACGGCCGCAATGGCAACGATGCGCTAGGATGGGGCGCGACAAAGAGCGCACGGCGGCGCGATAGGAGCCACACTATGGACAAGCAACGCGAAGACCTGCACACTCTCTACCTTGCCGGAGGCTGTTTCTGGGGATTGGAGGCATACCTGAAGCGCCTGCCCGGCGTGCGGCGCACGGTTGCGGGCTACGCGAACGGATCGACCGAAAACCCCAGCTACCGCGACGTATGCCTATGGAACACCGGGCATGCGGAAACCGTTTCCGTCACCTACGATCGCACGATCCTGCCCACCGCCCTGCCCCTGGACGCCTTCTTCGAGGCGATAGACCCCACGAGCCTCGACCGGCAGGGCAACGATCGGGGAACCCAGTACCGAAGCGGCATCTACTGGCAAGACGAGGCCGACCTGCCTTCCATAGAGGCCGCCGTGCTGCGGCAGCAGGCTTCCCACATTGAGCCGATCGTCACCGAAGTGGAACCGCTCGACGGCTTCTACCCCGCCGAAGACTACCATCAAGACTACCTGGCCAAGAACCCCGGAGGCTACTGCCATATCCGCCTGAGCGCGGCAGACGAGTTCGCGCGGCGAACCGGCCTGCAGGAAGGGCGCCCCTGCATCGAGCACGACGGGCTGTGCGAAGCCGTGGACACCCCGGGCGTGCGCAAGCTCGACCACGACCTATGCGCATCGGCCGGCTGCGATCCGCAAGACGCGCCCTGCGTCGATCCGAACGATCCCGAAACGGCGGCCCAGCTCATCCGAGCGCAAGGCTACGCCGCCCCCGACGATGACCTGCTCAAGCAAACGCTCGACGAATCCCAGTACCGCGTCGTGCGGCGCAACGCCACCGAGCGGCCGTTCTCCCATCCGTACGACCACCTGTTCAAACGCGGAATCTACGTGGACGTAACCAGCGGAGAGCCGCTGTTCTCGTCCGCCGATAAGTTCGACTCCGGTTGCGGTTGGCCGGCGTTTTCGCGCCCCATCGCCCGCAGCGTGGTAACCGAGCACCTTGACCACAGCCTGGGCACCCTGCGCACCGAGGTGCGCAGCAACGCCGGAGACGCCCATCTTGGGCACGTGTTCTCGGACGGCTCCGCGCAAAGCGGCGGGCTTCGCTACTGCATCAACGGCGCAGCTTTTCGCTTCGTCCCCTACGACCGCATGGACGCGGAAGGCTACGGCTACCTCAAGCCGCTGGTCTAAAACCGCCGGCCTCGACCAAGCGCGCTAGCAAGAGCTGCAGCTGGGATCCCCGTCCAAGCTGCAGCTGCGCTCGCGCTCGCGGCTGCGGTGCCGGAAGCGCAGGAGCGCGCCCGCGGCAACCGACAGGATCATCTGCACGATGGTGACCGAGATCCAGATGCCGTCCAGCCCGAACGCCCACGCCATGCCGAACACCACGGCAACGACAAGGGCGGCTTCGCCGTACACGATGGCGTTCGACGCTTTCGCATCGTCCACCGCATAGAAGTAGGACGTGGATGCGTGCGTGAAGCCGTAGAACACGTACGCCGTCGAGAACACAGGCAACGCCCAGGCGATGAGTCCCGTGGTTTCGGGCGAGGCGCCGAACAGCAGCGGCACCTGATGGCGCAGCAGGTACATGGCGGCCAAGCCGATCACGCCCAAGCTGATGGTGATGAGGTAGTTGGTGTTGCGGAAGCGCCGAACGGCGTCGGCGTCGCCCGACCCGTAATAGCGCGAGATGAGCGGCTGGGAGCCGTCGCCCACGCCCTGGATGAGCATCTGGATCACGCAAGCCGTGTACGACACCACCGCGTACGCCGCGAGCGCCGTCTCGCCGCCGTAAGTTGCCAGGTTCACGTTGATGGCCACAACCGTGGCTTCGGGCAAGAGCGTAAGGCCGAACGGGGCCAATCCCAGCTTGAGGGCATGTGCGGCTATCCTGCCGTCTATACGCAGATCGGCGCGGCTGATGCGGTTCTCTTTGCGCAGGAAAAAGCCGGCAACCAGCACGAACGCGGCAACTTGGGACAAAACCGTGGCCTCGGCGGCGCCCGCCGTTCCCATGCTCAGCGCAATCACGAACACGTAGTCGAGCACCACGTTCATGAGCCCTGCCAGCACCTGCACCGCCATGGCGAAGGCGCCCTTGCCCTGGTTTCTAATGAGCGGCGTGCAGCCCGTCACCATAATCTGAAACGGCACGCCCCAAGCGATGACCCCGATATAGGAGATGGCCTGGTTGAGCGTTTCGCCGCGCCCGCCCAAAAGCTCGCAGACGGGGCCCGCGAACAAAAACAGCAGCGCCATGATGGGAATCGAAGCCAGAAGCAGCATGAGAAACGTCGTGCCCACCGCACGCCGCGATTTCTCCTCGTCACCCGCGCCGCGCGCGATGGAGGATATCACGCCGCCGCCCATGCCCACGCCCGTGCCCACCGCCATGATGAACGCGACCACGGGAAACGCCACGTTGATGCCAGCCAAGCCGGCGTCGCCCACGGCATGCCCCACGAAGATGCCGTCGACGATGCTGTACACGCCCGCCAACGTGAACGTGAGCATCGTAGGGATTATGTACTTAAGGTACTCGCGTACCATGCTTTTCTTGATCATGCCGATTCTCCGCTGCGGATCTTGCCCTGAAATGTTCCGGATGGTACTCTAAACCTTAAAGCTGCTTGAAGGTAAACCCGCCCGAGCAGGATTCTTGGAATCTCCAAACAAACAGGAGCCAGGTCAGGATAGGAGAAGCGCCGTGAACGCAACGCCGCGCTACTACGACATCAAGGACGCAGCGCGCTGTCTGGGCGTTGCCCCTTCCACGCTGCGCTACTGGGAAAGCCAGGGGCTTGTCCGCGCAAGCCGCGACGAGCGCAACGACTACCGGCGATACGCGCTGCACGACGTGCTCGAAGCAGGCGAGATCGCCTTTTACCGCCAGCTGGGCGTGCCGGTGCGCGACCTGGCAAGCTATCGGGCCATGTCCATCAGCGCACTTGACGATGCGCTCGGACGCACCGAAGACAGCATCGAGCGGCGCATCGCGGAACTTGAGACCATGCGGACGCGCCTCGCCCGTCAACGCTCGCTCAACGCCGTGGCCGAGGAGTTGAGGGTTTCCGGCATGCGCCCGGCAACGCCCGCCATCGAACGTCTGACCAGCATCGACTACAACACGTCCGTACCGTGGAACGCGCTCATAGACGAGCCATGGTGCTACGCCGTGCTGATACGAGCCGAAAACCCCTCCGTCGTGCACGAAGCCGTGGCCGACGAAGCAGGGAGCGCTTCCCCGCTTTGGGTGCGCACGCCTTCCGACAACGAACGCACCTGTCGGGAATGCCTGCTCAAAACCACGCCGGAGCTTGACGGCAACAACGCAGCCGAGCTGTTCGACGCCGCGACCCGCTCCGGCCTGCGTCCTCGCGCTTTGGTGGGCACGTACCTGGTGACCGCAACCGAACCCGAAGACGGATCCCGTTGGGATTACTACCGGTCTTGGATCGTGACGTAGCCCGACAAGCGGGCAGGCGGCAAAGCCAACCGACGGCGAACCGTCGAGTCGAATTCGCCGTAGCCCGATGCGCCGTCAAGCCGCTATCGGTGCAGCTCCCCATTCCAAGACCGTAAAAGCCTCGCTGGCGTTTCGGAAGGTGGAAGGGGACGTCTGCGCACGGCAGCGTCAGATGCCCTGGTTTTTGCACGATTCTTTCCCCAATGTTGCGTCCGAGAGGCGTACGAAGAGGCGGACATCGACGCGACCGCGCGTTTTGCCTGGTCGCGATCATTCGCCGCCGGCGGACGGGCCTCAACATGCACTCGCGCGCAACATTGGGGAAAGAATCGTGCACGGAGGAACGACCCCGTCGCGTCGCGCAAAAAGGGAGCCGCATGCTGCGGCTCCCTTTGCGATAGCACATTAGGATGCTGGTTTAGCCCAGCATCGCCAGGATGTTCTGCTTCGGCTGCACGCCCACAGCCTGCTGCTTGACCTGGCCATTTTCGAATACGACAAGCGTCGGGACGCTCATCACGCCGTAGCGCTGGGCCACATCCGGGCTCTGGTCGATGTCCACCTTGTAAACGGCCGCCTTGCCGGCCACTTCGCTGGACACCTCGTCAAGCGTGGGGGCGAGCATCTTGCACGGTCCGCACCACGTGGCGAAAAAGTCCACGAGCACCGGTCCCTGCGCGTCGAGCACCTTGGACTGGAAATCAGCAGAAGAGATAACCTCGCTCATAACAACCTCCTTTACTTGGCGACGCCTCCTTCGGGGAAGCCACGCCGCTCGAACCGAGCTTGCGCATCGGCTCTTCGTTCATTTGCGTGTATTCTAACCGGAAGCCGCACATGCTGCATCAAATGTTACCAAATAGGGGATAAATCTAGAGAAACCCGACATATCGGGCCGCAGCAACCTTGAAACGAACCCGCTATAATAATGCGGATCAGAGAAAGGACCCGCATGAGCATCCAATCCTCCGCACGCGAACCCTTCGTTCAGCACGCCGCCCGAGCCAAGTCCAAAGAGCCCGGGACCAACCCGGACACCGCACCTTCGTCCCTGCACCCTCCCGCTTGGGACGGGCATGCGGCATCGCCGGTCAATCTCGTGCTGGAAGGCGGCGCGATGCGCGGGCAGTTCACCGCCGGCGTCCTGGACTTCTTCATGGACCAAAAGCTGTTCTGCGAGCGCGTTATCGGCGTGTCGGCGGGAGCGCTGTGCGGATACAACTACGTGGCCGGCCAAAACGGGCGAGCATGCTACCTCAACATGAAGTACTGCGATGATTGGCGCTACCTGTCCATGAAAAGCTTCGTGCGCACCGGCAACGCCTGCGGCCGCGCGTTCACGTTCGACGAGATTCCCAACGTGCTCGAACCGTTCAACTACCCCGCCTTCGACCAATCGCCCATGCAGTTGGTGGCGGTTTCCAGCAACTTGAGGACGGGCGAAGCGGACTACCACGAGTTCACCGACTCGGCAGCCGACCTTCCCTACCTTATCGCGTCATCGTCCATGCCCTTGGTCAGCCAGATCGTCGACATCGACGGCAAGCTGCTGCTCGACGGCGGAACCTGCGACAGCGTGCCCATCGTGTACTCCATGCTCACGGGCGCGAAAAAACACATCGTGGTCCTGACGCAAGCCGCGGACTTCGTAAAAACGCCGAACAAGCTCATGGCCATCCTTCGCCAGCGCTACGCGCTGTACCCGTACTTCCTCGAACGCCTGCAGCATCGCCATTACGACTACAATCGCATGTACCGCGCGCTCCCCCGCTTGCAAGACGAGGGAAAGCTGTTTCTCATACAGCCGCCCGAGCCGGTGACCATAGGAAACATGGAAAAGGATCCGGAAAAGCTGCTGGCCCTGTACGAACAAGGTTACGGCGAGGCGGCCAAGCGCTGGCCCGCGCTTCAAGCGTACCTGGAACGGTAGCGCGCACCGCTAGTCTTCGCAGCCATCGCGATCGTCGGGGTTTTCCAGACGCTCGCCAGCGTCGTGGTTGCGGGCGTCCTGCGCCCGAAACTCAGACACGAACCCGGCCGAGAATATGCCCGCCGGAATGGCCACCACGCCGATGGACAGCACCATGGTGACGAACCCGACGAAGCGTCCCAGCGCCGTAACGGGCACCAGGTCTCCGTACCCGGTCGACGTAATGGTGGTCATGGCCCAGTACATGCCCGTGAGCACGCTGTCAAACTTATCGGGCTGCACCGGGTTCTCCACTTGGTACATGAGCACGCTTGCCGTAACGGTGAGCAGGCCCAGCACCATGAACGACGCGATGATCTCGGACCGGCGCTTGTGAAAGACGCGCGCGATGGAGCGTAGACCCCGCATGTAGCGGGACAGCTTGATGAGGCGGATCAGGCGCACGATGCGCGCGGCGTTAAGCGCCGAAGGCGATACCGGAACAAGAAACACCAGCAAACCGGGCAGAAACGCCAGCAAATCGATAACGCCCATGGGCGAGAGCGCGTAGCGCAGCCGGGCCCGCGCGGGAGGTCTGCCCGGCGGCGACAGCCCGGCGTGCGCAAGGTCGGCCACCCACAGCCGTGCAAGGTACTCCACGCCGAAGCATACGCTCGATGCCAGTCCGAACGCCAGGAAAACCTGGGAGAGCGCATAGGGAACCCCGGGGTTCGAGTCGACGAACACCAGCAACGCGTTCAGCACGATCAGGACGAAGAGTCCCACGCCCACGACGCGCGCGAGTCCGTGCGCGCCCGACAAATCTTCGAGCGCCAGGTAAACCTGCTGCTTGAAGCGCGACGTGCGATCGAACCGCGCTTTCCCTTCTCCCGCCATCGCCATCCGCCCCGTTTCGTCCGAGAGGAACGCTACGCCTGCTCGAGCGTGACGGCAGTGCCCGAAGCGGTTACCATCAGCATGTTGCCCTGGCCGAGCACCTCGTAGTCGATGTCGACGCCGACCACCGCATGGGCGCCCATTACCGCGGCGCGCTGCTCAAGCTCCTGAAGCGCTTCGGTGCGCGCCTGAGTAAGCTCCTGCTCGTAGCCTTCGCTGCGCCCGCCTACGATGTTGCGAATCCCCGCGCCGAAGTCGCGCAGGAAGTTGACGCCCGTGATGACCTCTCCGAAAACGACGCCGTAATAACCAGAGATGCGGTACCCATCGACAGAGGGCGTGGTGGTAACGATCATGAAACGCTCCTTCTCGTAACTGCAGTACGTGTACCTTCGAAGCATACCATGTCTGCCGATGTCTCATTGCGATACAATGGCACTTCATCAGGACTGACGAGAACAACGTGGAAGGGTCCTCATGCCGACCGATCTCATATCCTTGTCCATCATCGCGCTCGTCGCGGCGGCATGCCCCATCGCCGCCAAGCTCATCCCCAACAAACTGATCCCCGAAACGGTGTTCCTGCTTATAGCGGGCGCGCTGCTGGGCCCCTACATGGCAGGAGCAATCCAGCCGACCGACTCCGTGGACCTGCTGGCCGACCTGGGACTTGCGTTTCTGTTTTTGCTTGCCGGCTACGAGATCAACCCCAAGAGCCTCACGGGTTCGCAAGGCAAGCGAGGGCTGATCACCTGGTTCGTATCGTTCGGTGTCGCGTTTTTGGTCATGCGATTCATCCCCGGATTCTCCGGCAATCGCTTCGAAGTCATCGCCATGGCCATCGCCCTGACCACGACCGCGCTCGGCACGCTCATGCCCATCCTAAAAGAGCGCGAGCTGACGGGCACGCGCGTAGGCGAGTCCATCCTGACGTACGGCACCTGGGGAGAGTTGTGCCCCGTGCTGGCGATGGCGCTTCTTCTCTCGTCGCGCGCCGAATGGAAAACCGTGCTGATCCTTGCCGGCTTCGTCGCGCTGTGCGTAGCGGTGGCCGTGGTTCCCGCGAAGGCGAAGAAAACCGGGCATCGGCTGTTTCGGTTCCTGACCGCCAACGCCGACACCACCTCGCAAACCATGATGCGCGTGACCGTGCTGCTGTTGGTCGGTCTCATCACGCTTTCGGCGGTGTTTCACCTGGATATCGTGCTGGGAGCGTTCGCGGCAGGATTCGTGCTTCGCTACGTCATTCCCGAGGGTGACCACAGCCTGGAAACGAAGCTCGACGGCGTTGCCTACGGATTCCTCATTCCCGTGTTCTTCGTGGTCTCCGGCGCCAAGATCGACCTGATGGCCGTATTCGCGCAGCCGATGCTCCTGGTCGGGTTCATCGCCATGCTGCTGCTGATCCGCGCGGTTCCCATATTCGTTGCGCTATCCACCGGCAAAGACACGCGCGACGTGTCCTCGCACAACCGTCTGACCGTGGCGCTGTACTGCACCACGGCGCTACCCATCATCGTCGCGGTCACATCGGTGGCCGTAAGCGCGCAGGCCATGACGCAGGAGACGGCCAGCGTGCTGGTGGCCGCAGGGGCCGTGACGGTGTTCCTCATGCCGCTGCTCGCCTCCGTCACGTACCGCGTAGCCGACGCGCGACCCCTGGAAGCCGTCAAGGAAATTCGCGAGAACCCACGCGACATCGGCAGCATCCTGCGCGAGCACGTGGAGCTGGAACGCCTGCTGGCACGCCAAGAAGCAGCCGCGCGCCTTGCTTCGAAGCAGCGCCGCCTTGAGGGACAGGACGCCCGCTGGGAGGACCTTGCCTTCCGCCTGCAGCGCTCTTCGGCCAGAAAGCGCCTGCTCGACGAAGCGCTCGACCTTGCCGCCCAGGAGATCGCCGCGAAGCGCGCGGCAGCAAGCAGCGAGGAGCTTCCCGCGCCCGCGGCGGCCGAGAAGCCCGCGCCCTCCCCTGCCGCAACGCGCGAGGGCGAAAACCTTACAGCCGAGGACTATCGCGCTCGTCGCCGCGAAGAGCGTCGCAGGCGCCTGGCGCAACGCGCCGTGCGCGAGTACCATCGCCGGCTTGACGAGATCGGGCGCGCGGCCGAGCGCATGGGCGCCACGCCGGAAGAAGCCCTCCGCATCATCGAGGATCTGGAACGTCGCGAAGACGAGGACGCGAGCCAGCCCGCAAGCCGCGAGCGCTAGCGCACTGGCTCGCCGATCAGTTAGTCGGCATCTTCGCTCGGGAAGAACACCGCAAGCTTGCTGGACTTCGCATGCCGCGTTGCCAGGGAGCCCGCGATCATGCATGCCCCCGCAACCGCGATGCCGATGACGATCTGGTGCAGGTCGGCAACCTTGAAGCCCAAGGCCATCGAGGCGCAGTACGCCAGCGTCCCGCCTGCCATGGACAGAAGCGCCCCCGTCTTATTGGCGCGCTTCCAGAACAGGCCGCAGACGAGCACCCAGAAAAACGCCGTCTCCAGACCGCCGAACGCGAACATGTTGATCTTCCAGATCAGATCGGGCGGCGTGACGGCCAAGACGAAAGCGAGCACGCCGACGCCCAACGTCACCGCCTGGCTCGAAACCGCCACGCGCCTGTCGGCGGGGCGGTTTCCCGTTTTCTCGCAATGCCGCAGGTACACGTCTTTCACGATGGCCGAGGAAGATGAGATCAAAAGCGACGAAACCGTCGAGATCGATGCGGCGATGGGTCCGATGATGGCCGCGCCGGCCAAAACGGGTGGCAACGTGCCCACGATGGATAGCGGGATGATATTGTCCACGCTCCCGCCGTACGCGGCAAGATCGTCCGTGAGGACGCCGGCCGCCAGCACGCCCAGCGACGTGACCCCGATCATCATGGCGCCGATGATGACGGTTCCCATGATCATGGCTCGATGCAGCGACTTCGTATCCCTGTAGCCCATGGTGCGAACCACCGACTGCGGCAGCACGAACGTGAACACGCCCACGAGCAGCCACTGGGTCAGGTACAGCCCCGCCGGCATGTTGCCGCCCGAAAACGGCTCCAGCATGGCCGGATGGTTTGCGGCGATGGAGGCCATGATGGCTTCGTAGCCGCCGCCTGCCTCGAGGATTCCCGCCGCCAGCACGCCCATGCCCACCAGCATGGCGATGCCGCACAGCGCATCGGTCACGGCTACGCCTCGAAACCCGCCGATCGTGGTGAACAGGATGACCGCCGCGCCGAACAGGAACAGGCCCGTCATGTACGAATAGCCCGTCACCGCCTCGAACAGCTTGGCCCCTCCCACGAACTGCGCGACCATCGTAGCGACGAAGAACACCACGATGATGAGCGCCGACAGGTTGGCGAGCAGGTCGGACCCGTACCGCGCGCGTATCACATCGACTACGGTGACGGCGTCCAGCTTGCGCGAGACGAGCGCCATCTTCTTGCCCATGATCCCGTACAAAAGCACGAGCGCCGTCACCTGCACCACGGCCATGTACACCCAGCCGAAGCCGATTGACCACGCCTGACCGGGACCGCCCACGAACGAGCTTACTGACCCGTAGGTGGCGATAGTGGTCATCGCCAGCACGAATCCGCCCAGGCCGCGGTTGCCGATGAAGTACTCCTTCACGAAGCCGCCGCCGGTCGATGCGGCCTGCGCGCGTCGGCGCACGAGCAGGCTCGCACCCAGCGCGAACAGCAAAAACAGCACCAACGGTGCGAGCGCGATCAAGCTATCCACGATCGGACGCCCCTTCCCCTTCGTCGTCCAGGTCGAAATCGACGAATACGCGCTTGCCCAGCACCGCGGCCGCGACGATGGCCGCCGCCCACGTTCCCAAGGTTCCTCCGATTATCCAAATCGGCGTATGAAACACTTCGATGTCGCTTCCGGACAACCCGAATCCGCAGATCAGCCATACCGCCACGATGAACGCGAGCGCCACCAGCGTAGCTTTCGCCTCGCGGTTTGCCTGTTTCATCTTGTCGCGATACGTCACGATCGGTTCTTTTCCCAAGGAGTTCTCCCCTCTAAAACACGCAGAGGTGCGCGCGAGACAAAGGGACGTCCCGCGCGCACCTCCTTACTTCCGATTACGCGAACAACGCGGCTCTACAGCGCAGCTTCGCGAATCTTCTCGACCAGCTGCTCGACCGGCCAGGAGCCCAGGTCGCCCTCGTGACGGTCGCGGACCGACACGGTGCCCTCCTCGATCTCCTTGTCGCCCATGACCACCATGTACGGGATCTTCTGGCTCTGCGCCTTGGCGATCTTCACGCGCATGGGCTCGTTCTGGTCGTACACCTCCACGCGACCGCCTGCCGCCTTGAGCTTTTTGGCCAGGTCGGCAGCCGCATCCTTATGACGGTCGGCGATGGGCAGCACGACCACCTGCACGGGAGCCAGCCACAGCGGCAGCGCGCCGGCGTAGTGCTCGATCAGGATGCCCAGGAAGCGCTCGATGGAGCCGAAGATGGCGCGGTGGAGCATCCAGGGACGCTCTTCGGTGTTGTCCTCGGTGCGATAGGTCAGGCCGAAACGCTCCGGCATGTTGAAGTCGACCTGCACGGTGGAGCACTGCCAAGTACGGCCGATGGCGTCTTTCACCTTGATGTCGATCTTGGGACCGTAGAACGCACCGTCGCCCTCGTTGATGTCGTACGCCAAGCCGTGGCGCGCGCATGCTTCCTTGAGCGCGTTGGTGGCGTGCTCCCACATGTCGTCGGTGCCGATGCTCTTTTCGGGGCGCGTGGAAATCTCGGCCTCGTAGGCGAACCCGAACGTGGACATGATGTGGTCCACGATGTCGAGGATGGCCACCACCTCGTCCACCACCTGGTCGCGCGTGCAGAACACGTGCGCGTCGTCCTGGGTGAAGCCGCGGGCGCGCAGAAGGCCGTGCACCACGCCGCTCATCTCGTGGCGGTACACGGTGCCGAATTCGAAGTAGCGCAGAGGCAGGTCACGGTAGGAATGAAGCTCGTTTTTGTACAGCATGACGTGGCCCGGGCAGTTCATGGGCTTCACGGCGTACTCGGTCAAACGCGGGTCTTCCTCGGTTCCCTCGTTGATGTTGAAGAAGTACATGTTCTCTTTGTAGAAGCCGTAATGGCCGCTGGTCTTCCACACGTCGGCGTTGTACACGTGCGGGGTGATGACCTCTTCGTAGCCGCGGTCGTACAGATCGCGGCGCAGCCATTCCTGCATGGTGCGGATGACGCGCGCGCCCTTGGGCAGGTACATGGGCAGGCCCACGCCCGCCAGGGGATCCATGGTGTAGATGCCCAGCTCGCGGCCCAGTTTACGATGGTCGCGCTTCTCGGCCTCCTCCAGGTTGTGCAGGTGCTCTTCAAGCTCGGCCTTCTTGAAGAACGCGGTGCCGTAGATGCGCGTGAGCATTTCGCGCTCGGCGTCGCCGCGCCAGTAGGCGCCGGCCAGCTTGGTCAGCTTGAACGCGCCCACCTTGCCGGTGGAGGGCAGGTGCGGGCCGCGGCACAGGTCGGTGAAGCTGCCGATGGTGTAGGTGGTGATGGCCTCGTCCTCGGGCAGCTCGGCGATGAGCTCCAGCTTGAACGCCTGGCCGGCGAACAGCTCCTCAGCTTCGGCGCGCGTAACTTCGCGGCGCTCGAAGGGTTCGTCGGCCTTCACGATTTCGGCCATGCGCGCCTCGATCGCGGCGAAGTCGTCGGGCGACAGCGCGCGGTCGAGCTTGATGTCGTAGTAGAAGCCGTCCTCGATAGCCGGCCCTACGCCGAATTGCACGTCGCCGTACAGGTCGACGAGCGCAGCAGCCATGACGTGCGCGGTCGAATGGCGCAGAAGCTCCAGGGCCTCGGGGCTTTTGGTGGTCACGATGGACACCTGCGCGCCGTCGGTCACGGGGGCGCTCAGATCGACGGCCTTGCCGTCGACGACGCCGCCGAGCGCGGCTTTTGCCAGGCCGGCGCCGATGGACGCGGCCACGTCGGCAACGGTAGCGCCTTCGGCCAACTCTTTAACGGAGCCGTCGGGTAGTACGATGTTCATAGCAGTTCCTTTCCTGTGCCGGGTGCGCACAAAGCACCTGCACGATCGGTTCCCGGCGGGCGCGCCTTTCGCACCCTGCCGTTGGGACGAAACAACGAAGCCGCCCCTGGTTCGAGGCGGCTTCGATGAACGCGAAGAATATTATTGCATGCCCTGCTCGGGATGAGCGGGACGTGCCTGCCTCGACTGTTGGGGCGCCGCCTGCTGCGGCTGCTGCGTTCGCGCGGGGCGCTGCTGCGGAGCGCGACGAGCGCGAGGGCCGCCGGACACCGGCGTGGCGCAGTAGGGACACACGGTCCAGGTGGGATCGAGAGCATGGTTGCAGGTGCCGCACAGGTTCTTCAGACGCTGGTGGCAGTTCGGGCACAGCACGAAGTCGGCCTCTACCGGATAGCCGCAGTTCGCGCATTCGCCGTACTTCATGAGCTCGCGCTGCTTGAGAGCGATTTCGAGCTCTTGCTCGTCACGGTCGATTTGCAGCAGCGGCGGGCGAAGCAGGCAGTACGCGATAACGCCCAAAAGAGGAATGAGCGCCACGATAGCCCACACGTACCAGTACGATCCGCGCAGGTACGCGTCGCGAACTACCCAGACGATAGAGAGTACGTACAGGATGACGAGCAGCACCACGACCACGGTGAAAGCGGCCTGCAACTCGGGCGTCCACAGCTGGGACAGCAGTTCGTTCATGTCAACCTCGTTTTCTTGTATCAGCTTAACGCCAGCGATCGTGCGCGTGTTCCCCCATGGAAAGCGCACGCTCATCGCACGGTACAAGCACCCGAAACGCCCGATACATGCACACGACCAGTCATTATAGCAAAGATGTCAAAAAGCGAGCAGTTGTGGAGTTAATTTCCGCAAGCCGAGGGGTCGAGGGCTGGGCTGGGCTGGGAACTGTGGGCTGGGAGCCGATTCGCGAGGCGGCCATCCGGGCGAGCGACGATGACGAGCGCGCGATCGGAACGGCGACGTCCCAGGTGCGGCGCGAGTTCAGCCGAGGGCGCTGGATTCGAGCGAGAAGCGCACTGGATGCACGTCATCTGCGCGCTAGGCCGGGACGTTATCATAAAGGGACGGATCACCAGGCGGCAAGGCTCCGCGCCCCTTTCCACCCATGCCCCCGACGAAGGGAAAAACGGGAGGAGGTGGACGCC
>ERZ836760.2402-NODE-2402-length-15082-cov-2.595462_pt1 | contig 15082 bp, 16 predicted proteins | sample MGYA00519941_ERZ836760 | MGnify/ENA primary metagenome ERZ836760 (study PRJEB31850, sample SAMEA3708807) | human gut metagenome | biome: human gut; feature: human-associated habitat; material: faeces | place: China | collected 2014 ... | reverse complement strand
TGGGAGCTGGCTGCCGCGTACGGCGACCATCATTCCGACCGCGTGGTTTTGGGCGCCGCGAAACAGGCGTTCGCCGTCACGCCGGACCGCCCGCTCACCCGTACGGCGCGCGCGTGCGGATGGAGCATCCTCGACTGGTAGCCTCTTGGGTTTCGGCGTTTTCGGTTCGCCCGCCCCTTGATTCCCAGCCGCAGTGTTTTTGGGTTTTGAGTGCATGCCGCGCCGCATGCGTCTCTATCGGGTAAAATGTGACCTCAACATAGTCATTTTTGCGCACGATGTGCAGATACCATACGCAAAGGAGGTTGGGTACATGCTCGAGAACGACGCGAACAGCTCGCCCAGCCAAAACGACGAGCACGAAAATTCATCCAGCGAGTACCTTCGCCGAGCCGCGCAGGCTTGCGCAGCGGGCGATGCGGTGCTGGGGATGCACCTGTACCTTGCCGCTTTCGAGCAGGCGCGCCGCACCGACGGCACGGCGCCCGACGAGGCGGCGCTCGAAGGCCTCAAGCAGGCGTGGGCGCTTGCCTGCGCGCTCAAGGAGCGCTCGATTGCCGAATACGTGTTCGAGCGGTTGGAGCCGTACCTGTCTTCCGACGAAACGGTCTCCTGCGCCGAGCAGCTGCAGGGCCTGGCTCTCGACAAGCTGCAGGAGTTCGGCCTTTCACGCGAGGACCTGGAGGACATGACGGACCTCATCTCGCAGGACTTTCTGGGCCTTGACGGCGCGCGCCTGCTGCGCGTCGAGCACGTGACCGCCCCGGCGCAGCGCGCCGGGAAGGCGAAGGACGCTCCCGAAGCGGCCGTGCCCGCCGAAAAAGATGCGTCGGCAGGTTCCGAAGACGCGTCTTCTTCCGGCGAGGTCGAAGCGGCGTCGGAGGAAAGCGCGGATGCGACCGGCCATGACGCCGACAGCGCGGCCGTTCTTTCCACGCTCGAGCGCATCACGTATCGAGAGCTGGTGGGATACGATCGAACAGTGGCGCTCATGCGCGATTTCGGGGTGGGCATGCAGGGCGACCCCCAGTTCCAAGAGCTGGTCAGGCAGCTGAACGCGCGGCACGGGCTGGATCGCATGCCCGCCGCCGACGCGCTGCTGTTCCGCTCGCCGGCGCGCGAGGATGCGAACCGGTTCATGGTTGCCACGCTAGGCGAGCTGGGCTTGCCTGCGCTGCGCATGCGCATGGAGGAGAACCTGCAGGGCATGCCCGTCCTGTGCGTGATGGCCCAGGCCGACCGCCAGCCCCAGTTGAACGCGGCTCGCAACGCCTTCGAAGGCGCGGGCGTTCTGCTGCTGGAGGATCTTGACCTGTGGGCGTCGCCGGTGTCCGAGCCTGCGGGGGACGATCTCGGCGGCTTCCTCATGGCAAGTTTGTCCCGCGGCGCGCGCGAGGCCATCAACCTCATACGCTCGGCTGTCGAGAACCCCGACGTGTTCGTGCTGGCGTCTGCGTCCGAAGCGGGGGAGATCGAACCGTTCTTCTACGATCTTCTGGAGCCGCTGTCCATCGTCGACATCGATTTTCCCACGGCGTCGGAGCGCGCGGACATCTGGATGGAGATCGCGCGCGAGCATCCTTCGCTGCGCGGCGTCGACCAGGCGGCCCTCGTGCGCTATTCTGCCCAGATGCCTCGCTACGACATCTACATGGCGGCGCGGGAGGCCGTGGAGGAAGCGTACAAGGCAAGCCTTATGGCGCGGCGCTACGTGCCGGTGACGGCGGACAATCTGTTCGACAAGATGGCGGCCTACCAGCCGCTCGATTCGGAGGAATACCGTGCGCTTGAAAACGCGGTGATCAGCGATTTTCGCCGCGACCTCGAGCACTTGGAGGACCTGCTGAAAGGGGAAGAGGGATAATCGATGGACATCACGCGACGCTGCGATTACGCTTGCAGGATACTTCGTGCCGCTTATAAAAGCGGCGACGCTTACGTGTCGGTGTCCGATATCGCCGAAGACGAGGACATCCCTTACGCGTTCGCGCGCAGCATTCAGCACGACTTGGTCAAGGGCGGGCTTATCAAAACGGTGCGCGGAGCGCGCGGCGGCCTGGCTCTCAATTGCGATCCTGCGGAGGTCACGCTGCTCGAGGTCCTGGAGGCTATCCAGGGTCCGGTGAGCGTGTCGTTGTGCGTGCTGGACCCCGAGTATTGCGAGAAGCAGAAATCCTGTGCGTACAACAAGCTGTGGCAGGGCGCGGATCGCCTGCTCAACGATTACTTCGGCTCCATTACGCTCAAGGATTTGATCGAGTTGGGGGCAACGCATCCCGTGGTGGAGGCGGCTCTTGCGAAGGCTCGCGGCAAGGAGGCTCCCGTGCATGCGCCAGCCGACGCTCGGCCCGAGGCGTGCAGGGTGGCAAGCTGCTCGGTTTCCTGCGCTCATCTGACCGTCGAGGCTCCGGACGACGCGAACCCGGAAAGCCCGCAGCCGTGCGCGTAGCGGGTTTCGATTCGCCTTCGTGGCCCGCCGACGCTCCGTTAGCTCGCGAGGCGTTCGAGGCCAAGGTTCGCGAAGAGGGCGCGCTGCGCTATCGGGAGCTGCCTTGGCGCTATCTGGACGATCCCTACGCGGTTTTGGTTTCGGAGGTCATGCTTCAGCAGACGCAAGTGACGCGCGTGCTGAAGCATTGGGAGCGCTGGATGTCGCTGTTTCCCACGGTCGACGCGCTGGCTGCGGCCGGCACCGCCGATGTTCTGGCGCAATGGCAGGGGCTTGGCTACAACCGGCGCGCCCTTGCTCTCAAGCGCGCGTGCGAGGAATGCTCCGCCACCCATGGCGGCGCCCTTCCCGACACGGCCGAACAGCTGCAGCAGCTTCCCGGCATCGGCCCGGCTACGGCGGCCGGCGTCATGGCGTTCGCGTTCGGCAAGCCTTCGATCTACATTGAGACGAACGTGCGCACGGTGTTTCTGCATGAGGTGTTCCCCCAGCGCGACAAGGTGTCCGATCGGGAATTGACGCCGCTCGTGGCCGCTACGTGCCCGCAAGACGATGCGCGCGCCTGGTACTACGCGCTTCTGGATTACGGCGCGCATCTGAAAACGCTTGTCGCCAATCCCTCGCGGCGCAGCGCCCATTACGCGCGGCAATCGACGTTCGACGGGTCGCGCCGTCAGAAGCGCGCCGAGCTGGTGCGCGTGGTGTTGGCCGAGCCGGGCATCGGCTTCGACGATCTGGCCGCTCGCCTGGATGCGTTCGAGCGCGCGGCGGGCCGCGACGGCGTGGATGCCGAGACGTTCGAGTCCATCGTAAACGACCTGATGCGAGAAGGGTTCTTCCGCCAAGAAGAAGGCGTCTTCCGGGCGTAGCGCGCGGTCCGCTAAAAGACGGGCGCGCGAGCGGGTCTCTGTGGTAAAATACCTCAATCCCGTGGGGGAGTAGTCGGCGCCGTACGGCGTGGCTGGGTCAACATACTGCTTCGGACGAAGCTGGCCAGCATTAAATGACAAGACTCGCGGTGTGACGAAGGCGTCGCACCGTGCATTTCCGCAACCGGCGCGCGCCGGTATTTTTATGCCCTGATGCGGGGAAGAGGCCGCACGGGGTTTGCTGGGGTCGAAGGCGGACGAGAGGATTGCGCTGTGGGTTTTGTCGAATTGCTGCTGGTGGGCGTAGGTTTGTCCATGGACGCGTTTGCGGTTTCCGTGTGCAAGGGGCTGTGCATGAAGCGCCTGAACATGCGTCAGGCGTTGGTGATCGCGTTGTTCTTCGGAGGGTTCCAGGCGCTCATGCCTCTGATCGGCTGGGCGTTGGGCACCCAGTTCGAGCAGTTCATCACGCCGGTTGATCATTGGATCGCGTTCGGGCTTTTGCTGATCATCGGCGCGAAGATGCTGTGGGACTCGTTTCACGGCGACGATGACGAGCAGCTGTCCTGCGCGGTGGACGGGCGGCTTGACCTGCGCGAACTAACGATGATGGCGGTGGCTACCAGCATCGACGCCTTGGCCGTGGGCATCACGTTCGCGTTTCTGCGCGTTGATATCGTGGCTTCGGTGGTCGTCATCGGCGTGACCACGTTCGCGCTTTCCCTTGTCGGCGTTGCCGTTGGGCACCGCTTCGGCGCGCGCTACGAAAAAACGGCCACCATCGCAGGCGGCGTGGTCCTCATTCTCATCGGCCTGAAAATCCTGCTCGAGCACCTGGGAGTACTGGCGTTCTAACGATTCCCGAGAACCTTCCAGGTAGAACCCGGGCCAGCGAAGAGCTGCCCGGTGGAATGGCCGCGATCGGCGGAGGGGCTGGGGAAGAGGTCCGCCAAGCGAGTTCCGCAGCGAAGCGAGGACTGTCTGAGCGATCGGGTCTCTTCCCCAGCCCCGGTTCCCATAGGTTGATGCGCTATCCGATCGGGTAGCTGCCGAGCACCTTCACTTCGCGCAGCTTGAGGCGCAGGCAGTTGAGCGCGGTTTGCACGGGCAGGTCGTTCACGCTGCCTTCCAGGTCCACGAAGAACATGTACTCGCCAAGCGCCTGTTTGGTGGGCCGGGACTGGATCTTGGTTAGGTTGATGCCCGCGTAGGCGAACTCGGACAGGATCATGAGCAGCGCGCCCGCCTTGTCCGCTTGCAGAAACAGCGCGAGCGAGGTCTTGAAGCGCTCTCCCTCGAAAACCGGCGGATGCCCCTGGCGGCCGATGAGCGCGAACGAGGTTTGGTTGCCGTAGTGGTCCTCGATGCCCGCCTCGGCCACGCGCGCTCCGTACAGCTGTGCGGCGAACGAGTTGCCGATGCCGGCCACTTCGGGATCGGATGCGGCTAGGCGCGCGCTCTCCGCGGTGGAGGACGTGGTGATGGTGGCGCGCCCCGGAAGCTGCTCGTTCAGGTAGCGTCGGCATTGCGCGAGGCCTTGCGGATGCGAGGCAACCGTCTTGATGCGCGCAAGGTCGCTTTCGGGATGCACCAGCAAGCAGTGGTGGATGTCGAGCACTTCTTCGCCGAGGATCGTGGCCGAGCTGCGAAACGCGAAGTTGTCGAGCGTGGCCGTCACCGGACCTTCGAGGGCGTTTTCCATGGCTACGACGCCGTAGGTGCAGCGGCCGCGATCCACGCAGTCGAACACCTCGCTGAAAGACGGGCATTCCACCAGGTTCGGCTCGTCGATTCCCAGGCGCGCGGCAAAGGACCGCGCGGCCTCGTCGCTGTACGTTCCGGCGGGTCCCAGGTAGGCGAAAGAAGCTTCTGTCAGCGTCATATTGAATCCTTCTAGTTCTCAGGCTCTCATTGCATATCGTGTGCTATCATACCCGTTTTGCGACGGGAGAAGTGGTGCACGACAAGAAACCGAACGGTCGCTTGCGTCGATTTACGGCTGGTTTCTTGCGTCGGACTGTTTGCATAGCGGGGGGCGAAACCCGGCAAATGCTGCATCAAAATGCAAGCATGAGCCGAAATGGTGAATACTGTTTGTTACGGCTTCGGACGGCGGTAACACTTTCGCGCCATTTGCGGGTTAAACGTTGCGCTCGCGCACCTTTTCTCCATTTTTGCATAACCGTCGTGGAGAATGCATAAGCAGGTAAGCAAGACGAGAAGCACCTGAGGAGGTGTGCACATGGGAAAAGAGGCCACCGTATCTGAGTTTCAGGATATGCTGGCGGCTCGAGGAGTAAGCCGCCGCGATTTCATGAAGCTTTGCGGCGCGGTCGCAGTTGCCGCCGGGCTGTCCGAACTGGCTGCTCCGAAGATAGCGCAGGCTCTCGAAAAATCCGTGATCGGCGCAACGAAGGGTAAGTTGTACCCGGTCATTTGGATTGAAGGCGCGTCGTGCACGGGTTGTACTGAGTCGTTCGCCCAAGTTGAGACGCCGAGCGCGGCTACGATCGTGCTCGAGATGATCTCGCTCAACTATTCCGAGACGCTTTCGGCCGCTGCCGGTCATTCCGTCGAAGAGGCGAAGGCGCAGACGATCGAAGCTGGCAACTACATCCTTATCTACGAGGGAGCTGTGCTGGAGGGATGGGGCGGCCAGGCTCTGCGCGTCGCCGATGCTCCGGGCACGCATCATCTGGAGGAGGCTGCCGCGAACGCCAACGCGGTCATCGCGCTGGGATCTTGCGCGGTCAACGGCGGCTGGATGGGCGCGCATCCCAATTCCGCGGGCGCCTTGGGCGTTCAGCAGTATCTGGAGAAGGCCGGCATCAACGTTCCGGTGGTAAACATCCCCGGCTGCCCGGCCAACCCCGAGTGGCTCGTGTCGGTTTTGGTGGACGTCGTCCTCATGGACAACACGCTGCCCGCGCTTGACAGCCAGAACAAGCCCGTCGGCATCTTCGGCCAGACCATTCACGACAACTGCGAGCGTCGCGGCCATTTCGAGAACGGCGAGTTCGTGTACCAGTTCGGTTCCAAGGAAGAAGCCATGGGCTACTGCCTGTACCCGCTGGGATGCCGTGGTCCCCAGACGAAGTCCAACTGCGGCGTCGTGCTGTGGAACGACCGTCGCAGCTGGTGCGTCCAGGCCGGTTCTCCCTGCATCGGATGCTGCGAGGCCAACCCCAACGATCCGGGCCAGAACTGGGTCGAGGTCAACACCCCGTTCTACAAGCGCCATCGCGACCTGCGCATCGGCGACTGGATGGTCCAGCCCGGCACCATCGCTTTGGGCATCACCTGCTTCCTGGCAGGCGCCCTGGTCGTGCACGGCTTCGGCATGAAGCTGTCCGGACGCATGGACGGCGGTGCGGACTTCGAGAAGGTGCGCGCTTGGGATGCCAAGCACCCCGACAAGTCCATCGGCAAGTACGACGATAAGGAAGGGAGGTAAGCCTACATGACCCGTTCAGTCATCGACCCGGTCACCCGTATCGAGGGCCATCTCCGCATCGAGATGGAAGTCGAGAACGGCAAGGTCTCCGACGCCTGGGTGTCCGGCGGCTGCTTCCGCGGTATGGAGCTCGTCGTGCAGGATCGCACGCCCGAAGATGCGGCGCAGATCGTGCAGCGCATCTGCGGCGTGTGCCCGGTGTCGCACGCTCACGCGTCCGCCATTGCCGCCGAAAAGGCTTACGGCATCAAAATCTCGAACAATGCGCGCATCATCCGCAACCTGATCGAGGGCGCGCAGTTCCTGCACAGCCACATCCTGTGGTTCTACAACCTGGCTGCGCTCGACTACGTGAACCCGCTCAACGCGCTCAAGGCCGATGCGGCCGACGCGTACGATTTGGCGCAGGCTGCCGGCACGTCCATCAACAGCGACTTCAACGTGTTGAAGGAGCGCCTGACGAACTTCGCCGACAACGGCCAGCTGTCCATCTTCTCGGGCAACTGGTTCGACGCCGAGGACGGCACCGCCTATCAGCTGCCGCCCGAGCTCGACCTCATCTGCACCGCCCATTATCTTGAGGCGCTGACCATGCAGGCGAAGGCTTCGCAGGTTTCCGCTTTGCTGGGCGGCAAGATGCCGCACGTCATGACGATCATCCCCGGCGGCACCGCATTCGTGCCCACCGATCAGAAGCTCGACGACCTCAAGGGCCTCGTCGACGAGATCTACACCTGGGTTGCCACCACCATGATCCCGGACACCTTGGCTATCGCTCCGTACTACATGGATGCGCTCACCTGGGGCAAGGGCTGCGGTCGCTACATCGCTTGGGGCGTGTTCGAGAACAAGAGCATGGAGATGGCGGATCGCTATCTGCCCATGGGCGTCGTCGACGACAAGCTCAACCTGTCCGACGTGCAGGAAAACCTCATCACCGAGTACATGGGCCGCTCCTGGTACAAGGGCGACGCGACCATGACGTCTCCGTACTTCGTTACGGAGCCGGAGTACACGTCCTACGACGTGAACGACCGCTACACGTGGGTCAAGTGCCCCGCGTACGACGGCAAGGCTTACGAGGCCGGCGGACTTTCCCGTATCTTGGCTGCGTACAAGCGCAACGTGCCGTTCGTCAAGGAGCACGTCGACGGTCTGCTCGAAGCGCTGGGCGCTCCCGGCCAGATCGGCGTTGCCCAGTCCACGCTCGGCCGTACCGCCGTTCGTCAGATCGAGACGCTCTACATCGCCGGCCTCATGAAGGAATGGACCGACGAGCTGGTCGAGGCCGTCAAGAGCGGCGACAGCGAGTACTTCCGCGAGCCCGCCACCATCACCGGCGCCGGCTCGGGCTTCTGGGAGGCTCCGCGCGGCGCGCTCTATCACAGCGAGACCGTCAAAGACGGCAAGATCGATGGTTACCAGATCATCATCCCGTCCACGTGGAACCTGGCTCCCATGAACGGCAACGGCGAGAAGGGCCCGCTGGAGCAGGCGCTTATCGGCGTGCCCGTGGGCGATGTGGAGAAGCCGATCAACGCTTTGCGCACGGTTCACAGCTTCGACCCCTGCACGGCATGCGCGGTGCACGTCACCGAGCCGGCCACGGGCAAGAGCTTCGAAACCGTCACGAGCCCGTGGGGGGTGAAGTAACATGGCGCACTTGGCACATTATCGCGAAGCGCATCCGATGCCCTTCGTCATCACGCACTGGATCAACCTGGTTGCGATGGTCCTGTTGATCGTCACCGGCTTCGCTATCCACTTCCCGTTCTGGCCGCTCTTCATGGGCATTGCCCGCGGCGTGCATGTGTTCTGCGGCTTCGTGCTGTTCATCAACTGCATCGTGCGCGTGCTGATGGCGTTCTTCGTCAAGTCCGCTCCGGACGGCGGTACGCGCTATCAGGTTACGGACTACAAGACGTGGCTGCCGCAGGCTGACAACCGTCACCAGCTGGGCGCGTGGATCAAGTACTACCTGTTCCTGAAGAAGGACCATCCGCTGGGCGCCAAGCTGGGCGTGCCGCAGAAGATCAGCTACCTGATGATCCCGATCCTTATCATCGTCATGTTCTACACGGGCCTTGCCCTGTGGGCTCCTACGATGAACCTCGGGTTCTTCGCGGCTGGCACCGACCTGGTGGGCGGCCTCATGTCGATGCGCATCATCCACTACTTCATGATGTACATCTTCATCTGCTTCATGCTCATCCACATGTACCTGGCCAACATCGAGGGTATTTCCCCGACGCTGCTCATGTTCTTCTGGAAAGAGCACGGCGGCTTGGTCTACGATCCCGAGAAGCACACGATCGTGGGCGAGGACGACCTGCATCACAAAGAGAAGGCGTAAGCGCTCTTTGTCGAAAGCGGCATGACGTACGAACCGGGCCGGATCCCTCGAGGGGTCCGGCCCGGTTTTTTCATCGGTGGCGGGCTTCTCGCGTGTGCGTGCTCGTCCTTGTGCTTGCGCTTACCGCGCGGCTTCGATGAAGCGGACGAAGGCGTCTGCCTGTCGTTCCAGGTAAGGAGCGGACGCGTCCAGCTTGAGGACGCCGTCTTGGGCTTGCGAGCCAACGTGCGGTATGCAGAGGCGGGGCTTGTTCATGACGCGCGCGGTGAGGTAGTTCAGCATGCCGGCAAGCTGCTCTTGCGCATGCTCGGCGCCGCTCATGCCGATGCTGGCTCCTGAAAGGGCTACGGGCTTGCCTACGATGACCGGCCCTTCCGTTGCGCTGACCGGCCGTGAGAGCCAATCGAGGAGGTTTTTGAGCGGCCCGGGAATAGCGTGGTTGTATTCGGGGCTGAACAGCCACACGCCGTCGGCGTCGCGAACGGCTTGCCGTACGCGAGCGATGGCAGGAGGCTCGGGGTGCTCGGAGTCTTCGTTCATAAAGGGGACGTCGTCCCAGTTCAGAATAGTGAACGTTACGTCGGGGCGTCGCTGTTTCAGCAGTTCGCCCGCCGCCTGCGCAACTTGGAGATTGTAGCTGCCCACGCGTCTCGACCCTACGATGGCAAGTACGTTCATGTGCTCTCCTTCCGCTTTGCCGGACCCTCCCGTAGAAGGGTGCTTCCTAGACTATAATGGCAGGGAATCATCAAGGTTTCGAAAAGGATACCGAACTGTGGCTGAATTAACCGAAGAGCAAATCGCGCAAGAAGAGAAGTTCTTGGAAGGCGTGCCCCGCGTCAACGTGGGCGCGTTGTTCCTTCCTCCCATCTGGGGGCCGGCGCACGGCATGTGGGCCACTATTCTGTTCTACCCCCTCTGGCTGTTCGCGGACAACACGTTCTATGCGGCGTTCGCGCAGCGCACTCCCTTGGCCATCGGCGTTGCGGTTCTGGTGCTGCTGACGTTGACGGCCGGGACGGTGGCGTTTTCCATCGTGGCCCAGCCGTTCGCTGCGCATCGGGCGGCCAAACGGGGCGTCGACAAGGAAGCGTACTTGAAGCGCGAGCGCGTTTGGGCTGTTGCGAGCGTGATCATTGGGCTGTGCATGCTGGCTGCGGCGACGTACTACAACCTGGTCGTGCGTCCGACGATAGGGGCGTGACGGCTGTGATGGCGGATGATGCTGCGAAGGGCTGCGACGACGCCCGTGCTTTGCGTTCCATCGCGGTTCTGTGCGTGGGCAACAAGCTCATGCTCGACGACGGCGTGGGGCCTGCCGTATACGAGGAGCTGATCGAGCGCTACGAGATTCCCCAGAATGTGCAGCTGTTCGATTTGGGGTGCCTCAGCCTTGACATGCTCGATTCCGTTCGCGCGTTCGACATGATCATCACGGTGGACGCCGTGGACGGCACCGATGCCGAGCCGGGCACGGTGTTTCGCTTCGAGCCCGATGCCATGGCGCGCCGAAGCGGAGCCAGCGCATCGCTGCACGACCTCAAGCTGATCGACCTGTTCGATTCCGCTGCGCTTCTGGGATACCGGGCGGAAGGCCTGTGCTTGGGCATGCAGGTGGAGAACGCCTCGCCCGCCGTGGTGACCATCGGGCTGACGCCGCGCGTGCATGCGGCCCTGCCGCTTCTGGTCGATACCGTGGCGGGGGAGCTTGCGCGCTTGGGCTCGCCGCTTTCTCCGAAGACGCTCCGCTAGCGTTCGTTCTGCGCATCGCTGCGGGGTGGCGGCGCGTCAACGCGGCATCTTCGATTCGGTGACGGTCGCCTGGTGCTTCTCCTGCGCGCGAGCATGCGCGCTATCGTTTTCGGGAAACGGTAGGATCGCGCGCTGCGCGGTTAGAAGGAGATGCACGTCTATGCTTATTCACACGATCAGCGCGTACGAAACTTCGGCAGAGGATTTTTTCGGTCGTTTGGCCGACTGGCGGGTCGATATGCTGCTTGATACGCGCCTGAAGAACACGAACCAGCTTTCCGGTTTCACTAAACGCGATGACTTGGCGTTTTTTGCTGACAAAGTGGCGCATGCGCAGTATGCGCACGACAAGCTGTTCGCTCCGGCTCCCACTATGCTCGAGCGCTACTTCAACGGCAACATAGGGTGGGAAGCTTACGCGAGCGCCTATCGAGCCGACATGGAAAAGCGCGCGGCGGTCGCGCGGTTCTTCGAACGGTACGGCGATTTCGAATCGGTTGCGCTTGTCGGCACGGCTACGCGCAAGCGCCGCTCCCATACCGAAGTGCTTGCGGACATGCTTCGGGAGGCTTTGGAATCGTAGGCGCCCATGCGCCGTTCGGCTTGGCGCGGAAAGGGCGCGGTTCTGGGGTCGGCGTGCGGATCGGTCCCGACGGCTGCACCCCTCTGCCGCTTCATCCAATCCGTCTTCTTGTAAAACTAGCACTTGCTTGGTATTATACTAGCAAGTGCTAGTTTTACTTGAGGGGAGATCATCATGCCGGAAGGCAAGCGGGTCGCGCCGACGCGCGACCGGATACTCGACGAGGCGTTCGGGCTTTTCGCCGATCGCGGGTTCCATGCGGTTTCCGTTCGGGACATCGCGGCGGCCGCGGGCATCAAGGACGCGTCGCTGTACAACCATTTTCCTGGAAAGCAAGCCCTGTTCGACGCGATCATCGCGCGCGAGCTCGACCGTTTGCGCGCGATGTTCCAGCCGAAGGGCGTCCTGTTCGACGTCGGGGACGACCCGCGGGAATACGACCCGTCCGATCCCCGTGCGCTTGAGAGGCAGGTGCATGAATCCGTCAGGCCGTTTTTCGAAGATGCTTCGCTGCGGCAGCTGCGTCGCCTGCTCGTTATCAGCCAGTTCGAGAGCGAGGACGCTGCGCAGGCGTACCGCCTTGTGTTCATCGAGCGCCCGCTTGCCTTGCAGCGGTCGGCTTTCGAACATGGAATGGCAACGGGGACCCTGCTGCGCGACGACGCCGCACGGATGGCACTGGAGTTTCAAGGCCCGGTGTTTCTCATGCTGCATGCTGGCATGACCTGGGACGAAGCGAAACCGAAGGTGAGCGCGCTCCTGGCGTCGTTCCTGCGGCGCTACGGCGCGGCGGGGAAGGCTCCTGCGGGCGCCGCTGCGCCTTCGGGTTCTTCGGAAGCAGCTGATGAAAGAGGACGCTCATGACGTGCTTGGTGGCATACGCATCTCAAACCGGGTTCACGCGCGCGTACGCCGAGTGGATCGCGGACGATCTGGAATGCCGGGCCGTTGCGTACGGTCAGGCGACCGACGAAGACGTGGCGGCGTGCGACGTGGTGGTCATGGGAGGGTGGTTCCATGCGGCCTCGCTTGCCGGAGGATCGTGGCTGAAGCGCATGCGCAAGGCTCATCCGAACGTCCGCTTCGTCGTGTTTGGCGTGGGCGCGACTCCTGTAGAGTGGACCGATCAGGTGGAAGAGGGCTTGGCCCGCGCGCTGCCTTCGCCGGACTTCGACGACGTGCCGCGCTTCTACCTGCGCGGAGGCTTCGACTACGCCAAGCTGGGCCTACGCGACAAGCTTATGATGAAGCTGTTTCTCAAGGCTCAGGAGAAGGCGGCGCAAAGCGACGAGCGAGCCGCTGCGATGCTGGAGGGCATGCGCGAGGGCTTCGACGGCACCGATCGGGATGCCATCGTCCCCGTGGTTGTCTGCGCGAGGTCGCTGCTGGACGAGGCGGTGCGACCGTAGCGCCGCTCCGTGCGGTGCGCGCGCTGCGCGCTGTGCCACGCCGACGCGGGATTGCCCATCGTGGCGCTTAGCCGGCCGCCGTACAATGGGCCGGACGGAAAGGAGCGCGCGACATGATTCGATACGATGCGGCTATCGCGGATGCGATGATGGTGAACGTAACGGCTCAAAAAGAGCTCGAGAGCCTGGAGATATTCGAAGCCGAGCGGGGGCGCGTGGCGTTTCGGCTCGACGTGCCGCAGGAGGTGTTGAACTATCACGGCACCATCCACGGCGGCTTTTTGGCGACGTTGTGCGAGATCGCCGCAGGCATGGCCGCGTATTCGTGCGGCGTGAGCAACGTGGCGTTGACGAGCTCGGTCAACTTCGTCAAAGCGGTGGGGGCCGGCCCCCTTGTCGTAAGGGCGAAAACGTCCCACGAGGGTCGCAGCACGGTGATCGCGCATTGCCGGGCCGAAACGCCCGAGGAGCGGTTGGTGTGCGAGGCCACGTTCACGCTGTTCGTGCTCGGGCCGCTTGAGCGGGCATAGCGGTCCGAGCATCCGGGCGCTACCCCAAGAGGAACGCGATCTTCTCCATGCGCTCGGCGATCGGCACGCCGAAGGGGCATCGGGGCTCGCAGGCGCGGCAGGCAATGCAGTCCGCAGCCGTGGCGTCGAGGGCGTCGTAGTGCGCCTTGACCGATGCAGGGGCCTCGCCTTGGACGGTCGCCAGGTCGTAGAGCTTGTTCGCCATGGCTATGTCGATGCCGGAGGGGCAGGGGGCGCAATGTCCGCAGTAGGTGCACTGGCCGTAGTAGGCATGCTTGGGGGCGCCTGCCAGAACGGTCGCGTAATCCTTCTGGGCGTCGCTCGCGGTTTCGTAGCGCACGGCGTCGGCAACGTGCGCTGGCGTGTCGAATCCGGCTAGGATGCTGGCTGCGGCGGGCCGGGTGAGCGCGTAGTGAATGCACTGGATGGGCGTGAGGGCCACGCCGAACGGCGAAGCCTCGGCGCTGAACAGGCGCCCCCCTGCGTATCCTTTCATGATGGTAAGCCCCACGCCCTCCCGTTCGCAAAGCGCGTAGAGCTCGGCTCGAACGGGGTCCATGCCTTCGAGCGCGTCGTCGTAGTCGAAGGCGAATGCCGTTTCCAGGCTGGTCGTGGCCGGCAAAAGGTCGAAAGCCGGGTTCACGCTGAACATGATGACTTCGATCTTGCCCGAGCGCGCCGCCGCCTGCGCCACGTCGGGGCGATGTGTGGACAGTCCGATATGGCCGATGACGCCGCTTTCCTGGAGCTCGTGCACGTAGGCGAAGAACGGTCCGTTCATGATCTGGTCGAACTCGGCAAGGTCGTCCACGTAATGGATCATGCCCACTTCCACGTGATCGGTTGCCAGGCGCGCGAGCAGGTCTTCGAAGGCGTTGCGCGCAAGGTCGAGGTCGCGCGTGCGCACGTACTGCCCGTTTTGCCAGGTGGATCCAATGTGGCCTTGGATGATCCACCGATCCCGGTTGCCTGCGATGGCCTTTCCCAGGTTGCTGCGCACGGCGGGCTCGGCCATCCAGCAGTCCAAGATGTTGATGCCGGCCTGCATGCAGGCGTCGACGACGGCTTGCACCTCGCTGGCGGACTTGCGCTCCATCCACTCCGCTCCGAACCCGATCTCGCTCGCTTCCAAGCCGGTGTTGCCCAGTTTGCGATAGCGCATGTGGTTTCCCCCTTGTTGCTCGATTCCTTTTCGGGCGTCGTTTCCCGTCCGCCCGAGCCTACGCTTTGCCGCAGTTGGGGCACAGGTCGCAGATGAAGCACTCGCCGCATTTCGGCCGCCGTGCGATGCAGGTTTCGCGGCCGAACAGCACCCACTGGTGGTTGATGGGACCCCACCATTCGCGAGGATACAGCTTGAGCAGCGCGTCCTCGGTTTTCGCGGGCGTGTCGGCGGAGGGTCCTGCAAGCTTGAGCTTGTGCGCGATTCGGAACACGTGCGTGTCCACGGCGATGCCTTCGACAATGCCGAACGCCTCGTTGAGCACGACGTTCGCGGTTTTGCGGCCCACTCCGGGAAGCTTCTGCAGCTCGTCGATGTCGCGCGGGATCTGGCCGCCGTACTCGGACACCACCAGCTGCGCGCACTTGACCACGTTCGCAGCTTTCGTGCGGTAGAACCCGATGGTGCGGATGATCTCTTCGACGTCGGCTGGATTGGCGGACGCCAGGTCGGCTACGGTG
>ERZ836760.2400-NODE-2400-length-15099-cov-6.281707_pt1 | contig 15099 bp, 14 predicted proteins | sample MGYA00519941_ERZ836760 | MGnify/ENA primary metagenome ERZ836760 (study PRJEB31850, sample SAMEA3708807) | human gut metagenome | biome: human gut; feature: human-associated habitat; material: faeces | place: China | collected 2014 ... | reverse complement strand
TGAATAAATAAATTATATACTTTAAGCAATATTAATTCAAGACAAGATAGTAAAATATTTCTAAAATGTTGTCTTTTATTTAATCTATTACTGATATATCCCAAAAGATAGTAATAAAATCTATTATTTTACTACTATCCTTTATATATTTCTCTATTTTATTAAAGTCTCTCCATATCTTTTTTTACTTCTATTAATTTTTTTAAGTTATTTGTTATTCCCAATAAAGTCAATTCAGATAGTCTCACTCTACATTGCCAAAGTTCCATTAGGAGTATTAGTTATTATCAAAATATCTTCCTCTCTACCATTTTCAGCATTGATATATACTAAAAACTCTCTGTCATCAACTTTACCTTTAAACTCATAACATAAAAGTTCTGTTTTCCACTCTGTTGGAATTATTGCCATTCCTTCACTTTGAATTTCTAAGTTTTTATTTAAGTTTTTCTTAGCTTCTTCTCTTGAAATTTTTATATTACTTACATCTCTTTGAGTATGATTATTCAAGTACCCTGTTGTTTCTATTCCCAATACCTCTCCATTGTCTAATGCCACTTTAACCTTAATTAAATCAGGATAAGCAATTACTCCTTCTTGAGAATATGCATAATTGATTGTCATTACACCTTCTTGTTTTAAGAAATATGTTTCCTTCATATTTTTAAAACCTTTTTGCTCTAAAAATTCTATTCCTTTTTTATTTGCATCTTCACTTGAAATTATTTCTGAACTAACTTCTCTATTAGTGTTCATATATATAATATGTCCACCTTTTTTAGAAATTGAAATATTTACATTTTCATCATTGTTGTTTTTTATTGAAAAGTCATATGCTGGTATTGTAGCATTTTCTGAAAATCCTAAATTTGATATTTCTTTTATATTATCATTTCCTACAAATTCTTGTACTATTTGTTTTGCTCTTTCTTCATCAATGTCATCTCCTGTTAATCCCTTTTTTTCATTACTTGTTAAATGTTCTGAAAAAGCACCATCATAAATCAATCCACTATATTGATGAAAATTTTCTTCTAAATTTGAAAAACTTTCTTTTGATACATTATCAACTTGTTGTGCAAATGCTACTGTTCCTTTTTTAGTTAATTCTCCCCATTTGAATCTTCCTGTATTTAAATCTTCTGATAATTGATTTAAAGTATTTTCTAATTCAACACTGTACCCATGTAATTCTTCTAAATTTGCCAATTCATCATCTGTTAAATTTTCATTATATATATTTTTTCTTGATAATGAATAACTGTAATCACTTACTTGATTTAAAAATTTTTCTGTATTTTCTAATTCTTGGCTTTCTATTGGTAACATACTAAGATAACCTTGTGCTAAATTTGCTTCCCTCCAAAGATTAGTTAATGTCTCTGCTCCATGCTCAGATGTAGTTGATATCATTGACTTAGCTAAATATGATTCAACATTTTGAACATAATCTACTAACTCATAAAATGCCATATTATATGAGTTTTCTGAGGCTTGTCTATATTCTCTTTGTTTTTTATATATAACTGCTCCTAATATAGCAACTACTATTAATAATATACATATTACACTTAACATATGTCCTTTTTTTAATCTGTTCTTCCAATCTACTAATTTATTCAAAATTTTTCCTTGTATAATATAATAAAATTTTAAATTTAAGATTTACTATTTTACATTTGTTATTTTATATTTATTTTTTAAAACTTAAGATATTATACTTACCTTTCTCCATTAATTATTTTATTTTTTCTAAAAATTTTGGTTTAATGGCACCATTATTTTATATTTAATTTTATAATTTTACTTACAAAATCTATGTTTTCCTATAACCTTTACTAATGGTCTTGACCAAATCCATTTGTTTGTAGCAGTATTTGGATTAAAATAATATATACATCCTCCTGTTGGGTCCCAACCATTCATTGCATCTCTAGCAGCTTTATATACTGTTGAATTACTATCTATTGGTTGATTTATTTGACCATCTGCTACTGCTGTAAATGCACCTTTTTGATATATTACACCTGCTATTGTATTTGGAAATTGCGAACTTTTTACCCTGTTTAATATTACTGCTCCAACAGCAACTTGTCCCTCGTATGGCTCACCTCTTGCTTCTCCATTAATAGCTCTTGCCATTAGTTGAATATCTGATGTATTTGATGATGCTGCATATGAAATGTTTGGATTGACATTTTCTTGACATATATATATTAAAGTTCCTAATATTGCTATAAGTAAAATGAAAATCATCATCGTTTTTAATATTTCTTTCATCTTTAATATAATTCCCTCCTTGCTTTATTTCTCTGCATATAGCACAAATTTTAATAAAAAAATTATTTTGCAATTTTTAACATAATTTAAATTTAAAATTTTTTGCAAAATTTCTTTTTTATTATAAATTTTTATAAATTTAATATTCTATATTAGTTTGTATTTTTTTATGATTTTTATTCCAATTTTTGAATTTTTATAATTTTTATGGTAAAATGTTAAAAAATCCAGAAAGGAACGGAATTTTATATGAAAATTTTAATTTTTTATGCTTCATATGGAGGAGGACACTTGAAAGCTGCCGAATCAATTAATGAATGTATTTTGAATAATTATAAAGATAAAAACATTGAAGTCGAATTAATAGACTGTATGAAATATGTTAATAAAGCAATAGAAAAAATGACTACTGCCGCTTATAGGGAAATGGCAAAAAAAATGCCTTGGGCTTGGGGAAAAATATATAATGATTCCCAGAAAGGTCCTCTTGCACATATTAGTTCAAGGTCTAATAAAATAATGGCAATTAAATTACTTCGCCTTTTACGAGAAAAACAACCTGATTTAATTATTTCTACACATCCTTTTGGTAGTCAAATGTGTAGTTATTTAAAAAGAAAAAGAAAAATAAATGCAAAAATAGCTACAATTTTAACAGATTTTGCACCTCATAGTCAATGGTTAGTTGGCTCTGATTATACTGACTATTTCTTTGTAGCCCATGATAAAATGAAATCATATCTTCTTTCTCAAAATATAGAAGAAAATAAAATATTTGTTACTGGAATTCCTCTTTCTAATAAATTCCTTTGCAAGTATGATAGAAATGATGTTCTTAAAAATTTTGAGTTAAAAGATAATAAATTTAATATTTTATTTTTTGGCGGTGGAGAATTTGGACTAGGAAAAACTAGAACTGTTGAAATTTTTGAAGAGTTTTCTAAGTTCGCTAAATCTAGAGATTTTCAAGTGATTGGAATTGCTGGTAAAAATGAAAAAATGAAATTGGCGTTTGAAAATATTGTTAGAGAAAATAACTGTGAGGAAAACGTAAAAGTATTAGAGTTTACTAATAAAGTTCCTGAATTGATGAGCATTTCTGATTTAGTAGTTACAAAACCAGGTGGTATGACTACTACTGAAAGTTTAGCTTCTGAATTGCCAATGATTATAATCAACCCTATTCCTGGTCAAGAAGTAGAAAATGCTGAATTTTTGGAAAGTAAAAATATTGCAATTTGGATTAGAAAAGATGATGATGTTAATGAGGTTTTAAAAAATTTATTTGAATCTCCTACTAAACTTAAAGAAATGAAACAAAATACTAAACTTTTGGCTAATATTAATTCTACTAGGGATATTTGTGATATTTTATTAAAATAAAATTAAATACTAACTATATATTAAACTTGCGAGAAAAAAGAGATTCTTTCCTTCTTCTCGCAAGTTTAGTTTTTTTATATCACTTTTACTTGTTGTATACGGAAAAATCCTATATAGTCAAGATAAAAGATTATTTTTCATATACAATAAAAACTGCTCTTAAAAATATCTCTACTTTTAAGAACAGTTCTATAAAATTTAAATCTCTCTTCTTCCCTCTAACGCTTTTGTCAAAGTGATTTCGTCAGTATATTCTAAGTCTCCTCCAACAGGAATTCCATGTGCTATTCTTGTTACTTTTATTCCTAATGGCTTTATCAATTTAGATAGGTACATCGCAGTTGCCTCACCCTCAACCCTAGGGTTTGTTGCCAAAATTACTTCCTTAACTTTTCCATCCATAAGTCTAGCTAATAATTCTTTTATTTTTATATCATCTGGGCCTATACCATTCATTGGAGATATTGATCCATGTAAAACATGATATACACCTTTAAATTCGTGTGTTTTTTCCATAGCTATAATATCTCTAACATCTTCTACTACACAAATTGATGATTCATCTCTTTTGGTATTGCTACATATTGGACAAGGGTCTGTGTCTGAAATATTATAACACTTACTACAATATTTTAAGTTCTTTTTCGCTGATAATATTGAATTTACAAATTCATTTGTTTCTTCTTCAGAACAGTTTAGCATATAGAATGCAAGTCTTGCTGCTGTTTTGTGTCCTATACTTGGTAATCTTTCAAAACTTTCTATTAATTTTTCTATTGATGGTGAATATAATGACATGATTTTACCCTTTCTAAATAATACAAACATATTAAATTATTCTTGCTTTTAATAATTTAATATGTTTCTTATTTTCTATTATTTTCTTTTACTATATCATAGCAAACAATTTATAAAAAGTAAAATAATTGCTAATTTTACATTAGGCCTGGAATATTAAATTTTCCTAATTGAGCTGCTTGAGCGCTATCTACTTTTCTTAATGCTTCATTTACACAAGTTAATATTAAATCTTCAAGCATTTCAACATCGTCTGGGTCTACTACATCTTTTTGTATTTTTATTTCTTTTATTACTTTTTCACCTGTTACTTTTACACTTATTGCCCCACCACCTGCTGTTGCATCAAATTCTTTTGTAGCTAATTCTGCTTGTGATTTTTCCATATCTGCTTGCATCTTTTTTGCTTCTTTCATTAAATTGTTTATATTCATTCCTCCGAATCCGCCCATTCCTGGGAATCCTCCTCTTTTTGCCATAATAAAATTCCTCCTTAATTTTTCTAAATTATATTAAATGGTATCTCTGATTCATTTGCAAAGTTTTGTATATTTTCTTCTCTATTAAATTGATTTTTATTTTCTTGTGCATTTGTTATATATTTTACTTGCATTGTTTTTCCTGAAGCCATTGATACCATATTTGTTAATTCTTTTATATTTTCTTGTTTTTCTAAAATTGTTCTTCCAAAAGAAGTTAATCCTCTTGGAAATTCTATTCCTACTGTCATATCATTTATTTGTGTTGCTTTTGTATTTACTAAATTTGTATATAACACGATTTTTCCATTTTGTTTTAACTCATTTAATATTTGTGGCCAATATTCTTCTGGATTATTTGAACACTTATTTTTTAATGTTTGATTAGATTGATTTACAGTTTGTGTTCTATTAATATTTGTTGGTTTTTTTGGTTGTATATTAGCACTTACATTTGTTTCAACTTTTACATAAGCACTTGGCTTTTGTGTGACTTGTCTTTGTACCACATTTCCTGATTTTAAATATTTTTCTATTTTTTCAATTCTTTCTTCTAAAGAACCTGTATTACTTTCTAATCTATTACACAATTTTATTATTCCAGCTTGAAACATTATTGTTTTTTGTGTTGACCATTTAATGTTATTTTCTAATTCTGATAGTTCATATACTAAACTTATTAATCTCTCTTTTGAAACATTTTTTGAAAGTTGTTGTATATCTTTAATTTCTTCTTCACTATATAACTCTAATTTATTACAAGCCTTATATACTAACATATCTTTTATATATTTTACTATTTCCCATAATAAATTAGTTATATCTTTTCCATCATCTAAAACTTTATTTACATTTTTTAATGCATCATCTATATTATATTCGATAATTGCTTTTGTTATATCATGTACAAATGTAATTTTAGGAATTCCTACTAAATCTTTTATTTTATCTTCATCGATTTTATTTTCTCCATCTTGCACACATCTTTCTAATATTGATAAAGCATCTCTCATTGCTCCTTCTGATAAAGTTGCAATGATATTTAAAGCTCCTTCTGATATTTCTATATTACTTTCATTACATACAATTTTTAGTCTCTTTATTATATCTTCATTAGATATTCTTTTAAAATCAAATCTTTGACATCTTGACAAAATTGTCGCTGGAAGTTTTTGAGGTTCAGTAGTAGCTAAAATAAATTTTACATGTTCAGGTGGTTCTTCTAAGGTCTTCAATAAGGCATTAAAAGCACCTGTTGAAAGCATATGCACCTCATCTATTATATATACTCTATATTTAGCTTTTGTTGGTAAAAAGTTAACTTCTTCTCTGATACTTCTTATATCTTCAACACTATTGTTTGATGCCGCATCCATTTCTACTATATCTGTTAATGAACCTGATATTGCACCTTTACATATTTCACATTCATTACAAGGTTCTCCATCTTTTGGATTTAGACAATTTATAGCTCTTGCTAATATTTTAGCAGCAGAAGTTTTTCCTGTACCTCTTCCACCATTAAATAAATATGCATGTCCAACTCTATTTGATATTATTTGATTTTTTAAAGTTCTCGTTATATGTTCTTGACCTACCATTTCTGAAAAATTTATAGGTCTAAATTTTCTATAAAGAGCTGTGTACCCCATCTTTCTCACATCCTTTATATACCTAAAAAATGGCTGATAATCAATCTCTCTATGGAAAGTATTCCACATAAAGATATCTACTTATTGCTGCTTCCTTCCGGACCTGACAAGGTTCATAGGTCTTTATTGGTCTACTCTCCATACAAAGATTAAATATCATACCATTTGTATTATATAATGATTTTTGTATTTAATCAAGTATTAAATTAATTTTTTTCTCTTTTAAAAATAACATTGCTTAAATCTGTAATTTCTGCTACAGTTATTCCATCTTCTATAATATTTGCTTGTGGCATTTCTAAATCAATTGTAGTTTTGTACTTCTTTCCTTCTTCCATTGTAATTGTTAAATCAAATGTTAATTTCATCTTTAATTTTTCTTGTGTAATTCCTGCTTTTTTTAATAGTTGATTATGATTTATTTCTTCTTCATTTGATTTGTATTCTGCTATATTGTTGTTTGAACATCTAAATACTATTATTCCACCTTGATTTGATATTTGCATATTTTTTATATTAGACTCAACTGCTCCTGTATATTGAATACTTTCTACAATGTTTTCTTCTTTATTTTTAAAAATTGTATTTTCATTTTGTGCATCTGGTTTATATATTTTTATATTTCCTATATTTTCATTATTTTGTTTTTCTATTTTAAAATTATCAATTGTAATTTCTTTTATCATTTCTTGTTTTGAATATTTATCATTTTTACTTATGTATAAGTATATATCATTTGCCTGATATATGTCAAAAGCCCATCTTGAGTCTTGTGTTTCTTTGTCTAGTCCTTCTTGTGAACTAATTATTGCTATTTTAGATAATTCAAATGGCATATTAGTTTCACCTTCGACATTATATCTCAAAACTATTATTCCCACTGTAAATATAATTATTGCTATTATTAATATTATCATACTTAAATGAAATTCTTTCGTCCTTATAAATTGCTTTAACTTATTTAACATTATTTCCTCCAAAATAATTTTCCTAAATTATTTTTCTTCTTTGATTTTTTGTTTTTTAATATTTCGCAATTCTTTAAAAAACTTTTTTAGCATTTCTTCACATTCATGTTTTAATATGTTTTTTTCTACTTCAACATTATGATTAAATGTATAATCAGAAAATAAGTTATAAACAGAACCTACTGCTCCTGTTTTTGAGTCTTGTGTACCTATGTATAATTTTTTTATTCTAGAATTTATAATTGCTCCTGCACACATTGAACACGGCTCTAATGTTACATACATTTCGCAATCTAATAACCTCCATGAATCTAATTTCTTACTTGCCTTTTGAATAGTTATTATTTCTGCATGTTTTGTTGTATCTTTTTTTGTTTCTTTTAAATTGTGTCCTCTTGCTATTATTTTTCCGTCTTTTACTATTACACATCCTACGGGTACTTCTAATTTTTCATATGCTTTTTTGGCTTCTTTTAATGCTTCTTTCATAAATTTTTCTTGCATATTATTCCTCTTTTTAATGTTTTTGTCTTTCTATTTTCATATTATAATTATTGTAGCTATTTACTTTATTTTTAATATAATTACATACCTCAATATTTTATACAAATTACCATTTTACATTTGGTGTGCCCAGAGGGACTCGAACCCCCATCGGCCGCTTAGGAGGCGACTGCTCTATCCTGCTGAGCTATAAGCACATATTTAACTCTAAATAAATATACTATTGTTTTTAAAAATTGTCAACTAAAAAATACACGATTCAAAATATAACATCTATTTCAAATCGCATATTCAAATAAATTATCTCTTCCTATCTTCTATTATCTTCAAAGCCATTAAAGCCACTTTTTTATTGTGCTTTATTTGCTCTTGATCTATACCATAACCATCATGATATAGTTCAATCAAGTCTCTCTTAGCAGTAGTAGCAGAGATTCCATATTCTTCTCCAGCTGCTTTTATGCTTTTTCCTTCTATGATGCACTCTGCTATTCCAACCTGCCGATTTTTCCTTTTGATAAAAGATTCATTCATTTTTAGACCTCCATTCTCACATATAAACTATGTGATTATTACTTAGTTTTATGTTAATATGATATCAAGTTTTTTAGAATTTGTAAAGTCTATTTGTCACTATTGACATAAATGATATAATTATCTAAAATTATTTGAAAGGAATTATTTTTATGCAAAGAATTTTAAGTCATATGAGAAAAGCTATTGAAGAATATAAAATGATTGAAGAAGGAGATAAAATTGCTGTATGTCTTTCTGGAGGAAAAGATTCTATTACCATGCTACATGCTTTTAAGAATTTACAAATATTCTATCCTAAAAAGTTTGATATTATCGCTGTTAGTGTAAATCCTGGTTTTGAATTTTTTGATACTAGTTTTTTAGAAGATATTTGTAATAAAATTGATGTTCCTTTATTTATTGAAAAAAGTAATGCTAAAGAAATTGTCTTTGATATAAGAAAGGAAAAAAATCCTTGTTCCTTATGTGCAAATCTTCGTAGAGGTGTAATTAATTCTATTGCTAATCGTGAAGGTTGTAATAAAATTGCATTAGGTCATAATCAAGATGATGTTCTTGAAACTTTTCTACTTAACTTACTTTATGCTGGAAATATTGGAACATTCTCGCCTGTAAGTTATATGGATAGGTCAAAAGTAACTCTTATAAGACCTTTAGTTTATACTCCTGAAAAGGAAATTAAAAGATATATTAAAAGAAATGAAATTTCTGTAATGGCAAAAGTTTGCCCAATGGATGGAACTTCTAAAAGAGAAGATATGAAAAATTTGATTTTTTCTTTATCCAAAAATATTCCTATGATTAGGGCTAATCTGTTTGGAGCTATTCAAAGAAATTTAGATGATTGGAAAATTGATAAAGTTTAAAATTTTAATATAACTATTTAATAATATTACATATCAATAAAGCAATCTTTATTTATAATATTCTCATAAAACATAACTTAGCATAAAGAGTGGATATTGTTGAATAAACTATATCCACTCTTTTATGTTTTCTACTTTATAATATTTTTCTTTTTTATTTTAAATATAAACAAATTCTAAAACCAATCATTTCATTTTTCCAATTATCTTTTACTCCTTGATTTCTATACTTAATACCTTCGTTATTACCATTAGCTAAACAATATCCTCCTCTATAAATATTACTATTTATTCCATTTCTAAAACCTTCCATTGTCCATTCTCCAACATTTCCAGCTAAATCATATATGTTATATAATTTTGAATATTCTGTTTGTCCTGTTTGAATTAAATATCCATTACCTTCTATATTTGATGCTAATTTCTCGTTTTTCGTATTTGATTCCTTCTCTTCAATCATATTCCAATTTTCATATACTTTATAATTTCCAAAGAATTGAAATGTTGAATTAATAAAATTACCAAACTTCATTGAATTTGTTAAATCATCATTATTTAATATTCCTTGCTTTACAAGTAAATTTAAAATTCTATCCCACTCTAATCCATATATTAAATTGGATTGAACATACTGATTTGATATATATTCATTAGAAAGTTTCTTCGCTTCACTCTTAGTTATACTCACTTTTGGCCATTTTCCTTTTTGGGTAACAACATGTTCTATATCATTTTGATTAATAACACTTGCTTCATATCTTCCTACATAAAATCCTCCATATTTATATATTTGATTTTCTATTTTCCTAAAACTTTCTGGTTCTACATATTCATCTTTAGTTCCTTCAATTTTTTCTAATTTTTCATTTACTGGAATCCATACAAATTCACTTCCATCATCGCCTATTATAACTAGTCCATTATCTATATTATATTCTCCTTCTTTTGCTGATACTTTAAATCCTTTAGGAATTATTGCCTTTTTATTTTTGGAAATATATACGGCATTTGTTTCTGTAGCAACTTCTCCAGGCTTAATACTTTCCAATATTTCTCCGTTTTTATCTATAATTAGCTCAATATTATCTATTGATATTTTTATACTCCCATCTTCTATATCTAAAATTTTTTCATTTGACAAATTTAAGTTATTAATTAGATTTTCTTTTAAAATCTTCATATTAAATTTTCCTAATTGATCAAAACTTCCCATTACTTCCATTTTTACTTTTTCTTTTGTTCCTTCTATTGTAGTTTGTTCTTTTGCTTTTCCTACATTTGTTATTATTCCATTATCTCCTGTCAGCATTATTATACTTACTCCTGCTAATATTAGCAACACCAATATTGTTATTACTAGTGCAATTAATGTAATACCTTTGGCTTGTTTAAAATTATTTTTATCCATTTTTTTAAATTTCCCCTAATCGTATGTAATTTACTATAGATATTATCTATTTTTTCATAAGTTTATCCATATTCTTTTTTTACTATGCTTATTCCCATTAAATATAATATTTATCATTTATATTTTAACATAAAGATTTTAGTTGTAAATATTTTTTACGATTTTTATCGTTTTGTTTTTGAGTTTATTCAAATATAAAATCATTCCCAAAAATCATATAAAAGATTATAGTATATTGTAGAAAGTAGGGATTTATATGGAAAAATCAGATATAAACAGGCATATTGGTAAAGTATGTCAAGAATATAGATTAAAAAATAACTTAACACAAAACCAAGTATCAGAATTAACAGGATTAGAACCTAGACATATTAGTCAAATAGAACGTGGTTTATCAAAGGGAAGTATTGATACTTTATTAAAGTTATGCAATGCTTATAAAATTACATCTGATGTTATTTTATATGACTTATTAGATGAAAATACTAAAAAATCTATTTCCATATACGATAATGACTTTAAAAAATTGAACAAACGAGATAAAGAAAGTATTTTATTTTTTATTAAATACTTCCTTTCAAGATAAAAGATAGTGTAAAATAAAGTGTGTAAGTTACTAGTAACAAAACTTATGTACTTTACTTTACACTATCTTGCATTTAAAATTAATACAATTTGTAAACTAAATTCTTTTGACATTTTTCTTGAATCATAACTTATAGCAACACCTTTTTCTTGTGTTCCTTGCTCTAAAATATAGTTTGCTAAACCTTGTGTTGCCTTTCCCACTGTATATTTATTCATTCTGTTAGTTCCTGCACCTATTACACCTCTTAATCCTGCTGTCCCAAATTCTAGTTCTTTATAAAATCTATCTTCAATTTCTTTCTCATCATCTTTTATTTCTAGTAATTCTTTTTTTGTTTCCTCATCAAATTCTTTTCCTTCACACCATCTCTTGTATTCCTCTAAATATTCCATTTTTTCCTCCTTTTATAATGATTTGCTAATTTGAATGATTGGAAAATTGACAATAATATGAAATAATAGATAGTACTTAAAATTTATATAGTAAAATGTTTAAAAAATGTATATTAAGATTAAGAATACATATAATCATTACAAAAAGATTTGTAAACAGGAGTTTTTATAATATAATCAACTAAACAAAAATATGATAAATTGTAATTTTGTTTAGTATGCTAAACAAAATTATTGACACAGAAGGATAATTATTATATAATAGAATAAAATAAACAAATAGGAGAAAATTTATGATTATTCGTGAAAAATATTTATCTAAAATTAGACCATTTTATGATCAAGATTTGATAAAAGTTATAATGGGTGTTAGAAGATGTGGCAAATCAGTTATATTATTACAAATAATAGACGAATTAAAAGCAAGAGGAATACTAGAATCACAAATAATATATATAAACTTTGAATATGAAGATTATGCTTTTATAAAAAATGATATGGATTTACACAATTACATTAAAGAAAAAATAATAAACAAAGACAAATACTACTTATTATTTGATGAAATTCAAAATGTTGAACACTGGGAAAAAGCAATAAATTCATTTAAAGCATCTAAAAATGTATCCATATTTATTACAGGTTCTAATAGTGATTTACTTTCCGGTGAACTTGCTACACATATAGCAGGAAGATATGTAAGTTTCAAAACTTATCCTTTTACTTTTAAAGAAGTATGTGAATTAAAAAATATAACAGATAGAAAAGATATAGAAGAATTATTTGATGACTATATAACTTGGGGAGGAATGCCACAAAGATTCATGATGACAGATCAAATTCAGACAAGAACTTATTTATCAGACATCTATAATTCTATATTAGTAAAAGATATTATAGCCAGATTTAACATAAAAGATTTAGATTTATTTAATAGAATAGTAGAATATATAGTTACAACACCATCTCAAAATTTTTCAGCAGAAAGTTTATCAAATTACTTTGCAAACAAAGATAATAGAGAAGTTTCAAAAATAACACTATACAATTATTTAGAATATATGTCAAAAGCTATGATAATAAATAAGGCTGATAGATATGATGTTAGAGGAAAAAAAATATTAAATGGAAAATACAAATATTATTTAACAGATTTAGGCTTTGGACAAATAATGAATATTGGAAAAAGACCACAATTAGGAGCATATTTAGAAAATATTGTATATAATGAATTATTATCTAGAAGTTATGATGTCAAAGTCGGAAATTTAGAAAACGGAGAAATAGACTTTATAGCAACAAGATTTAAAGAAAAGATTTATATTCAAGTAGCATACATTTTAGCAGATGATTCTGTTATTGAAAGAGAATTTGGAGCATTTAAAAACATCGCAGATAACTATCCTAAATATGTTCTAACAATGGATAAATTTGATTTTTCACAAAATGGTATAATTCATAAAAATGTAATAGATTGGTTGTTAGAAGAAAAATAAAAAATAGAAGATTAAGAATATACTATGAGTAATACTTCTTTAAAACTCAAAATATAGAAAAACACTATACTAAAATACAATTCTAAAGAAAGAGCAAACTTTGAAAATTCAAAGTCGCTCCTTCTTTTTTTAGCTTATCAAAATTAATGTATAAATTTTTTTAGTTTTTTATATAATAATGGTAATATTACATAATTATATGCTTCCAATTAATTATTATTAATTACATTCTCTATTTATACTTATTTAGTCACAACTTCTACCATTGCTTCTTTTAATTCCTCTAATTTTCTGTCTGCTTCTTTTTCTGTATCTGCTTTTATTCCCATATATAATTTTATTTTTGGCTCTGTTCCTGATGGTCTTACACAACACCAACTATTATCTTCTAATTCATAATACAATACATTTGATTTTGGAAGTCCACTTTTTGTTATTTCTCCCGTTACCATATCTTTAACATAATCTTTGTATATATCTTTAAATTTTAAAACTTTATAATTTCCTATTTTTTCTACATCTTTATTTCTTGTTGATGTCATCATATTTTCTATTTCTTTTGCACCTTGGCTTCCTTCTCTTACTATTGCAACTTGTGTTTCTTTGTAATAACCATATTTTTCATATATATTTATCATTTGATCCCATAAAGTAAAACCTTTTTCCTTATAGTAACAAGCAGCTTCGCAAAGTGCCATTACTGCTGCAATTCCATCTTTATCTCTTGCATAGTCACCTATTAAACAACCATAACTTTCCTCGAATCCAAATACATATTTTTTACCATTACATTCTTCTTCTTTTCTCATTATTGCACCTATATTTTTAAATCCTGTTAATACTTCATATAGATATAATCCGTAATTATTAGCTATTGCATCTGTTAAATTAGATGATACTATTGTTTTTATCATCATACCATCTTGTGGTAACACTTCTTTTTCTTTCATTTGTGAAATTCTATATTCTGCAATTAATAATGCAGACATATTTCCTGTATAATTTTTATATTCTCCTGTTTTGGAATCCTTAGCAAATATTCCTAATCTATCAGAATCTGGGTCTGTTGCTAATACAACATCAGCATCGACTTTTTTTGCTAATTCTAAAGCTAATTTAAATGCTTTTGGATCTTCTGGGTTTGGATAATCGACAGTTGGGAAGTTCCCATCTGGTTCTTTTTGTTCAGGTACAACATATAAGTTTTTAATACCAATTTCTCTCAATAGTCTCTCTGCTATTGTATTTCCTGTACCATGTAAAGGTGTATATACTACTTTTAGATTTTCTCCTTGTTTTTTTACTATTTCAGGATTTAGTATTAAACTTTTTAATTTCGCAATATATTTATCATCCATTTCTGTTCCAACAATTTTGAATAACCCTTTTTCTTCTGCTTCTTTTTTAGTTATTTCTTTTATTTCAGAATAGTCTGTTACATTTCTAACTTTTTCTATAATTTCTTTATCTCTTGGGGCTACTATTTGTGCTCCATCATCCCAATAAACCTTATATCCATTATATTTTGGTGGATTATGACTCGCTGTTATCATTATACCTGCTGTACAATTTAATTCTCTAACAGCAAAAGATAGTTCTGGTACAGGTCTTAAATTTTCAAACAAATATGTTTTTATTCCATTTGCATTTAAAATTAATGCTGTTTGTAAACTAAATTCTTTTGACATTTTCCTTGAATCATAACTTATAGCAACACCTTTTTCTTGTGTTCCTTGCTCTAAAATAT
>ERZ836760.2378-NODE-2378-length-15265-cov-2.715516_pt1 | contig 15265 bp, 14 predicted proteins | sample MGYA00519941_ERZ836760 | MGnify/ENA primary metagenome ERZ836760 (study PRJEB31850, sample SAMEA3708807) | human gut metagenome | biome: human gut; feature: human-associated habitat; material: faeces | place: China | collected 2014 ... | reverse complement strand
TGGTGAAGTCGCCGCCTGCGTAGAGCACCGCGGTGTTGGAGTAGGCGCGGGAGCCCATGGCGTTGCACTGGCCGGTGATGGAGTTGGCCCCGGTACCGGGACGGCCGATGTTGCCGGTCATCAGCGCGATGTTGATGATGGACTGGGCGGTGCGCACTGCCTCGTATCCCTGGTTCACGCCCATGGTCCACAGCGACATGACCTTCTTGTTCGGGTCGGCGAACACCTCGGCCAGCTCTTTGAGGTCCTCGGCGGCTACGCCGGACAGCTGCGCGGTGTACTCGAGGGTATAGGGCTCCAGGCGCGCGGCGTACTCCTCGAACGTGATGGGTTCCACCTTGTCCACGGATTTGCCGACGTCGCTGGCATCGTATCCGTCGTCGATGGCGTTGCCGATGTTCTCGGTTCCCTGCTTGAACTGCAAGTGGTCGTTGACGAAGGCTTCGTCGTACTTCTTGTTCTGCACCAGGTAGTTGGCGATGCAGTTGGCAATGGCCAGGTCGGTGTTGGGCTTGAAGACCATGACCTTGTCGGCGCTTGCGCTCGTGCGCGTCTTGAGCGTGGTCAGGTCGTAGTGCTTCACGTTGGTGCCCGAGAGCTTGCGCGCGGTCAGGCGCGAGTACAGCATGGGATGGGCCTCGGCCATGTTGGCGCCCCAGGTGACGAACACGTCGGCTTCGTCCAGGTCGCTGTAGCTGCCGGCCGGCTCGTCGGTCTGGAACACGTTCATGAAGCCGACCACGGCGCTGGCCATGCACAGGCGCGCGTTCGGGTCGATGTTGTTGGACAGCAGGCCGGCCTTCCAGAACTTGGCGGTGGCGTAGCCTTCCGTGATGGGCTGCTGGCCCGATCCCCAGAACGCCAGGCGGCTCTTGTCCTTCTTCCAGGTGTCCTTGAGCTTGCCCGCCACCAGTTCGAGCGCCTCGTCCCAGGTGGCTTCGCGCAGGCCGTCGTCGGTGCCCTTCGTGGACTTGTCGTCGCGGATAAGCGGCACGGTCAGACGGTCGTCCCCGTACAGGATCTTTGCCAGATAGTAGCCCTTGACGCAGTTGAGGCCCTTGTTGGACTGGTTGTCCGGGTCTCCCGTCACCGACACCAGCTTGTTGTCCTTCACTTCGCAGATGACGCCGCAGCCGCAGCCGCAGAAACGGCACACCGACGTGAATTTCTGCCCCTCGCCCGAAGACGCTCCCTGCTGGTTGCTGCCGCATCCAACGAGCGACGACATGGTGCCCGCCGCCGCGGCGCTTGCCAGCGCTACGGCCGTGGCTTTGACGAACCCTCGTCTTGAGATGTCCATGACATCCCTCCTTCTCCCGTTTCTCTCCCGTTGCATTCGTGTCCTCAACCGCCGTCCGGACGGTGTGAAACCTCGTTCGCAGCTTCGTTACTGCGGATTGCCTCGCGCGCGTTCCGCATCGGTCGCGATGCGGATGGGCACGGTCGGCTCGCTGACCACGCAGCGCTCGACGCACAGCCCGCAGCCGACGCACGCGTCCTCGTCGATGACGGGGGCGAACAGCGTGTGGATGGCGTCGCCTTCGCGCATGCGGTAGTCGATGACGATGGCCTGGTCGATAAGGGGGCAGGCGCGGTAGCACACCTCGCAGCGCATGCCTTGAAACGCGATGCAGCCTTCCTCGTCGATGACGGCTACGCCCATGCGCACGTCGGAGCGCGCGGATACGTCGCGCAGCGCGCCGGTGGGGCAGACGTCGACGCAGGGGAAGTCTTCGCAAAGGCGGCACGCCTGGTCGCGCGCGTCGATGCGCGGCGTGCCGACGGCCATGCCGGCTTCGTTGCCTGCGGGCTTGAGCGCTTGGTACGGGCACGCTTCGATGCACTTGCCGCATTTGATGCAGCGCGCCATGAAATCGGATTCGCCCTGCGCTCCCGGAGGGCGCAGCAAGCTGGACTCGCCGCGAGAGGCGTAGGCAACTGCCTGGAAGGCCACGATGGCGGCCGATGCGCCCGCTATGACGCTCGATAATTTCATGAAATCCCCTCCTCGTACCCTGTATCATGCGCTTGAACGGGCGCGGTGCCTATCGGGGTATGTCCGAGTGCAAGGAGGGGATAAACCCGCCTTGTTGCGAGGGTTTTCTTCTATTCTTTTGCGAGGATATTAGGGAAGGGCGAAACGGGAAAACGAAGCCCGGCATCGAAAAAGACGGGGTCGATGACCCCGTCTTCCTGCGGTTTGTCTGCTACAGCGTGAGGCGTACGCCGACGTACACGGCGGTGTCGGGCAGGCCGGAGATGTCGTAGACGCTGGAAAGCGCGATGGCGGACACCTTCCAGGTGTAGACGGTGCCCCCTACGTCGACGGTGCCGGTTTGGAAGGTGTTGCCCACCTCGTCGACGCCCGCGCCGCCCTCGGGGGTGGTGGCCGGGTCGAATCCTTCGGAGGCGATGGCCGCCTGCACGGCCGCTTCCACGGTTCCCGACGTGAAGTCCGCGTACGTGACGCGCATGGAAACGCCTTCGCTGCGGTCGACCTCGAGGGTCCACGACCCGTTCAGCAGCAGCGCGGCTTCGGCGGCGCTCAGGTTCGCTACGCCCTTGCTGTACAGGACACCCGCGTCAAGCTCGCTCACGTCGGAGGGCAGCTTGATGATGTCCATGTTGCCGGCGGCGGCTTCCTCTTCGCTCGTGGTGTCGTAGATGGTTGCGCCGGCGTCCACGAATCCCTGCTTGATGCTGGCGTTGTCGCCGTTTTGGATGACGGAGGGCAAAACCGGCAGGTCGTACGTAACTTCGCGAGCCAGGTTTTGTTCGACGCTCGCCTGGGCGCGGGCTGCTTTGCCCTGCACCTCGTCAAGCACGTTGAACAGCATGAATCCGCCGATGACGGCAGCTGCCGCCACGAACAGGCCCATGATGGCCAGTTGGGAGCGCGGCATGTCGAGCGGGCGTTGAAGGCCGCTGGCGTCCAGGTAGCGGACGGGACCGTCGCTTTCGACGTAGTCGTTGCGCTTGTTGAAGAAATTGAACTGCATGGCATCTCCTGCAGGAGGTCTCGGGTTCGTCCGGGATGATTTTGTGCATTGCGTAGTATAGCATTGCCGACGTGGGAACCTCGTGTTAGGATACGATCCGCCCGTGGGGGAGTAGTTGGCATGCGGCTTTAGCGCGCATGCGACACGTTCAACATCATGGCCGAAAGGTCTGGCGTGTCTTAATTAACGAGACTCATGGCGCGGTTCGCATGCATCTGCAGCCGCGCCATGAGTCTTTTTTTGTGAGCTGCGCCTTCCCTGGGAAAAGACGAGCAACCGAAGAAGCAGCAGAAGGAGCAATCAACCCGTGGATCTTTCAATCTTCGCATCACCCGAGGCTTGGATCAGCTTGGTCAGCCTCATTTTCCTGGAGATCGTGCTGGGCGTGGACAACCTGGTGTTCATCTCCATCACGACGAACCGCCTGCCCGAGGACAAGCAGCACATCGGTCGCAAGCTCGGCCTTGCCGGCGCGCTCGTCATGCGCATCGTGTTTCTGTGCTTCGCCTCGTTCCTCGTGCACATGACCGAGCCTTTGTTCACGGTCGACCTGGGCCCCTACACCCACGGATTTTCCGTGCGCGACCTGGTTCTGCTGATCGGCGGCGGGTACTTGATCTACAAGGGCATCGCCGAGCTGCGCGATACGCTCAAGCTCACCGAGGTCAAGGCCGAGCATTGCGAAGAGCACAAGGCGCTGCACCGCATCGCGCTGCCGCAGGCCGTGGGCACCATCATGGTCATGGACCTGGTGTTCTCCATCGACTCGGTCATCACGGCGGTGGGCATGGCCGACCACCTTATCATCATGATCATCGCGGTCATGTCGGCCGTGTTCTTGATGATGATCTTCATCGACCCCATCTCCAACTTCATCAACGGTCATCCCGAGATGAAGATGCTCGCGCTTACGTTCATCGTGGCTATCGGCGGGTTGCTCGTCATCGACAGCGCCGGCTTCCATACGGGCATCGAGCTTCTGCACATGCCGCTTGAGAAGCTGATCGTGTACTTCGCCATGGTGTTCTGCATCGTGCTCGAGCTTATCCAGATGCGCTACAACGCGAACTTCCTTGCGTGGCGCAAGGAGCGCTGGAAGAACGAGACGGCAGCTCAGATCGAAAACGTGCGCACCGAGATGCTTGAAGAGCTCAAGCGCGAGGCGGCTGCCGACGTGGCCTCCGGCAAGCCGGCCGACGCGGCGCGCGATGCCGTTGCCGATCGCGTCCGTCCGGTGATCATCGGCAACAACGTGTACGTGATGATGCCGATGGTGGGCGAGGACGCCGCATCGTTCAAAGAGCTGATGGCCGGTTCTGCCGCGGCCGGGGAATCGTTCAGCGCGCCGCTTGAGATCGGGGCGCACGTGGAGGACGTTTCCGGCGACGATCCCACCTACGAGGTGCCGAAGGACAAGTAGGGCTGTCCCTTCCCGATGGTTCGCTGACGAACGGCCGAGCAGCTGCAACAAGCTGCACGGCCGTTTTGCGCGCGCCGTCGCGCTGGCGTGCGCGATGCCGGGTGGATGTTGCTGTGCTGGCGGATGCGCCGCCGGGTGGATGTTGCTGCGCTGGAGTGCGCGATGCCGGGTGCACGTTGCCGTGCTGGCGGATGCGCCGCCGGGTGCTGTTGCCGTGCGTGTCAAAACGGACGAGTTTTGCTGGTCCTCAAACGAGAATAAAAGCAACCGTCGACTCTGTGACCTGGGACGATAAAAAATCTCGGCGCACAACCTTCGGGCGAAAGCGCAAAAACCCCCGCAAAACTCGTCCGTTTTGACACGCGGCCGAGGTTTGCGGGGGTGCAGGGTTCGTGAGGTTCACGGGGGTTGCGGGGTTCGCAACGGGGTGCAAGGTTCGTGAGGTTGCGGGGAAAACGTCCCCGATGCTGGCGCGGAAGCGCGTCGAAGCCGATAAGCGCACGGCGCGAAGCGGCTATTCCGCGAACTGGTTGTAGCCTTCTTCCGACACGATGAGGCGTGCCGCATGCGGCATCATGCGCGCGCTGAAGGGGGTGGTGAGGCGGGTGGCTTCGCCGTCGTACTGCACTTCCATGGGCGGATCGGCCTCCACGCGCACCGTGCGGGCGCGGTGGATTTCCAGGGCGCCCGTGCGATCGGGGAAGTCGCCCCCTCGATCTAGGATTCCCGCGAGCAGAGCCGGTATCAGCTCGAAGGCGTTTTGCGCTTTGAGCACCACCACGTCGAACACGCCGTCGCGCGGCTTGTTCTCGTGCGTGACGGCGATGTCGAATTGGATGCGGGAGAAGTTCACCAAAAGGATGCCCACGCCCTCGCTTTGCACGGTTTCCCCATCCAGCTCGATGGTGAAGCGCGACGTTTGCGGCAGTGGGTTCGCGATGGCCGCCGAAAGATAAGCCATAGGTCCGAACAGGCGCTTTGCAGGTTCGGCGCCGTGCATGATGGCGGCGTCGTAGCCTGCTCCGGCCATGATGCCGAAGCCGAACCGCTTGTCGGCCACCTCGATTTCGCCCATGTCGAAGTCGAGGGTGCGCATCTCCCTAACCATCTTCGCCAAGGCGTGCGGCTCAAGAGGCGAGGAGAGGTTCAGCGCAAGCAGGTTCGCGGTTCCCGCGGGAAACGGCAAAACGGGCACGCCCGTGTTCGCCAGCAGATAGTTGACCGTCGCCACCGTGCCGTCGCCGCCGCTTGCAACCACGGTGTCGTAGGATGCGGCGTCGTCGAGCAGCGCGCTCACGGGGGTCGTTCCGTCGGTTGAGCGGACGCATACCTCGTCGCCGTCTTGGACGGCGGAGCGGATGAAGTCGTATACGGAGCCGTCTCCGAACCCGGACGAGAGATTGTTGATGACGAGCAGTTTCACAGATTCCCTTTCAGTTGCTATGATGGCATGGTACAACATAGAGCGTGAAACACAAGGTAAGGAACCCCCGGTGTACATAGCAAACCAAGAAAACCTCGTGGCGTTCGTCGAGCGCGCCATGCGTTCGAGCGTCCTGGCGATCGATACGGAGTTTCTTCGTGAAAAAACCTACTACGCCAAGCTGTGCCTTATTCAGCTGGCCACTGACGACGAAGCTGTTATCGTGGATCCGTTCTCCGTCGGCGATCTGGGCGCACTGAAGCCGGTGCTGGAAAACGAAAGCGTCGTAAAGCTGTTCCATGCGGGTTCTCAGGATCTGGAGATTCTTTTGCGCGAAGTGGGCGTGCTGCCGCGGCCTATTTTCGACACGCAGGTGGCGGCGGCCCTTCTGGGCCACACGCAGCAGATCGGCTACGCCGCGCTGGTGGGGACGGAATGCGGCGTCACGCTCAAGAAGATCGACTCGTTCACCGATTGGTCGCGTCGGCCCTTGTCCGAATCCCAGTTGGAATACGCGGCCGACGACGTGCTGTACTTGCCGCGCATGTACGCGCGCATGCGCGCGCAACTCGAGCGAAAGGGCAGGCTTTCGTGGCTCGATCGCGACTTCAAGGAGATGAGCGACCCGGCCAAGTACGCGACTGACGAGCGCAGCCGCTATCGCCGCCTCAAGCGGGTCTCGCAGCTGTCGCGGCGCCAGCTTTCGGCGGCGCGCGAGGTGGCAGCCTGGCGCGAGTTGGAGGCCCAGCGCCGCGACGTGCCGCGCAAATGGGTGATCACCGACGAGCAGATCGTCGAAGCGTGCAAGCGCGAGGCGCGTTCCATCGACGAATTGTTCATGGTGCGCGGCATGTCCGACAAGCTGTCGACGCGCGAGGCGCGCGCGGTGGTTTCGCTCATGGGATCCGCGCTGGACGCACCGCCTGATTCCTGGCCCGACGTCGATCGGTGCAGCAAGAACGAGCCGAACGTCGACGCGCAGGTTGATATGATGACGGCTGTCGTGCGCTTGCGTGCGAAGGAGAGCGGCGTGGCGTTTCCCACCTTGGCGAGCCACGACGACCTTGCGCGGGTCGCGCGCGGCTATCGCGACAACATCGACCTTTTGCGCGGATGGCGCCGCTCGCTCGTGGGCGAGGAGCTTTTGGAGCTTTTGGAGGGGAAGCTGTCGCTCAGACTCGACGGGGGCGATCTCAAGGTGGACCGCATCGCGTAAGCGCCTGCTTTGCGGGGCTCGGCCCCGCATCTTGCAGTTCACGAAACGGTGACGGACGTTTGGTGATTTCACATAGCTTTTCGGCTTGTTTTCAGCGTGATTTCTGGGTCTTGTATACTGAAAGGGTAAGAGATGCAGCGGCCGGAGCGGCCGCGGAAGCTACCCCTTCGAAGGAGTGTTTCGAGTTGAGCACATCGTATATCCTCTTGATCGTCGTTACGCTTGCCATCGGCGGCTTCGCCACGTGGTACGTCAATTCGCAGCTGAAGAAGTACACGCACGTGCCCATTTCCACGGGCCTGACCGGCGCTGAAACCGCGCGCCGCATGCTGCAGTACTACGGCATCACGGGCGTCGAGGTGCATCGAGGCGGTCCCGGCCAGGACTTCTTCGACCCGCGCACGAACTCGGTGACGCTGGGCCCCGATTCGTACGACGGACGTTCCATCACCGCCACGGCTACCGCTTGCCACGAGGTGGGCCATGCGTACCAGTTCGCGCAGGGCTACGCGCCCATGAAGATCCGCGGCGCTCTGGTGCCCGTGGTGAACTTGGCTTCGAACGCGTGGATCTTCTTGCTGATGCTGGGCATTTTCATGCAGAGCATGGGCATGCAGACGCTCGCCATCGTCATGTACGGCGCTGTGGTGCTGTTCCAGCTGGTCACGCTGCCGGTTGAGTTCGATGCCTCCAAGCGGGCCATGGTGTACATGAACACCGCTGCGCTGCCGCAGTCCGAACAGGCGGGCTCGTTCAGCGTGCTGCGCGCATGCGCGCTCACCTACGTGGCGGCCGCCCTCACCTCCGTCCTGCAGCTTCTGTGGCTGCTGAACCAGCGCCAGGAATAGCGTCGATCCATGGACGAACAGGAAAAATCGGCGGCGCTTTCCGTTTCCGCCGCGATGTCGCTTGCGAAAAGCGCGCTCGAAGGCGTGACGGTGCGGCTTGTGGGCGAAGTGTCCGAGCTTTCCAACAAGCCGGGCTACAAGGCGGTGTACTTCACCGTCAAGGACAAGAGCGCCGCTCTGCCCTGCATGATGTGGGTCAATCGCTACCAGGCGTCCGGCGTGCAGTTGAGCGTGGGGCAGCTGGTGGAGTTGACCGGTCGCTTCACTCTGTACGCAGCGAAGGGGCGCATGAACTTCGACGTGTTCTCCGTGGCGCTGGCGGGCGAGGGCAACCTGCGCTTGCAGGTGGCGAACTTGGCGCGCAAGCTGGAGGCCGAAGGGCTCATGCGGCCGGAGCGCAAGCAGCCTGTTCCGGCGTTTCCCCTGACGATCGGCCTGGTAACCTCACCGCGCGGCGCGGCCGTCCATGACGTGCTGCGCACGCTGCGGCGCCGCTTTCCCGTAGCGCGCGTCGTTTTGGCGGGTGTTCCGGTGGAAGGTCCGCGTGCGCCGGAGGATATCGTCGAGGGCATGCGCTGCGTGCTGCGCGCGGGCGCCGAGGTGATCCTCGTGGTGCGCGGCGGCGGGTCGTTCGAAGACCTCATGCCGTTCAACGACGAAGGCCTTGCGCGGGCGATCTCGAAATGCCCCGTGCCCGTGGTGACCGGCATCGGGCACGAGCCCGACACGTCCATTGCGGACATGGTCGCCGACGTGCGCGCCTCTACGCCCACGGCTGCCGCGGAAGCGGTAAGCCCGGCGCGCGAAAGCTTGGAGCACGTGCTCGAGGCTCGTTCGCGATCGCTTGCCGCGAGCGCCGGGCGCGCCGTGGAGCGAGCGACGGCCGAGGTGCGACGCATTGCGACCCGGCCCGTGCTGCGCGATGCGAACCTGCTGTTCGCGGCCGAGGCGCAAGGGCTTGATATGGCTGCGGAGCGTTTGTTCCGCGCTATCCCCGCGAACCTCGAGCGCGATCAAGAGCGATTGGAGCGTCAGCGCGAACGCCTTGCGCGCGTCCTTCCGCAGAACGTGGCGCGCGATCGCGAACGCCTTGCGCGCGAGCGCGATCGGCTTGCCCTTGCGGGCAATGCGGTCGTTGCGCGGTTCGAGCAGCAGGCCGGTCTTGCCGCTGCCCGCCTGAACGACCTTTCGCCTCTTGCCGTGCTGGGTCGCGGCTACGCCATCGCGCGCACCGCCGAGGGCGGCGTGGTGAAAAGCGTGGAAGCTGCGCCTGTCGGCTCGCTGGTGGACGTGTCGGTGTCCGACGGCGTGCTTGCTTGCCGCGTGGAGAACACGCATCGAATCGATACCGAAGTCGTAGTTTGGGAGGACGTGTCATGATGGAGAATACCGAACCGAAGCCCATCGAGGAGCTGTCGTTTCGCGAGGCCATGGCGGAGTTGGACGGCATCGTAGGCGTTTTGGAGAGCAATTCGCTCGAGCTGGAGGACAGCCTGCGAAGCTACGAGCGCGGCGTGTCGCTTCTGCGCGCTTTGCAGGGCCGTTTGACCGAGGCGCAGCAAAAGGTGGACGTGCTCATGGGCGAGCTCGTGGCCGACACCGACGACGGCGCGCGCGACACCAGCCTGTCCTGATGCGTTTCTGCGCTCGGGGTGGGGTCCGCAAGACCGTCGCTTTGTTCCAAGGATCTTGCGAGGCCCCATCCCGAGCGCTTGGCGAAGCCGATAGGTTTCGGGGCGCGCCGTCGTCGGCGACGTTCCCAAGATACGCTCGAACCGGAAAGAGGGATCAGCATGATCAAAGAGGATTGCCTGTTCTGCAAGATCGTGGCGGGGGAGATCCCGTCGACCAAGGTGTACGAGGACGATCGCGTGCTGGCGTTCGAGGACGTCAATCCGCAGATGCCCGTGCACACGCTCATCGTGCCGAAGAACCACTACGACAACATCGGCGACAACATTCCCGAGGATGAGATGGGGTACCTGTTCAATACGGTCAAGAAAGTAGCCGAGCTCAAGGGCATCGCCGAGAGCGGCTACCGCGTGATCGTGAACACGAACGACGACGCGCAGCAGTCCGTGCACCATGTTCACGTTCACGTTTTGGGCGGCGCGCCCATGAACTCGGGCGATCCTTCGCAAAAGTAGCATCTTCGCCTGCAAGGGCGCAGGGCCGACAAGACGGAGCCGGTAAGGTGGGGGGATGCCCTTCTGCCTTGCCGGCTCTTGCTGTATCCGGCATAAAGGTCCGGCTTTGTTTTCGGTGAACGGCGCGCCGCTTGCCGATAGGACGCCTCCTTTGAATACGGCCTTTTGCGCATGCGCCTAAAATATATCCCTTGGGAATAGTAAATAAGGAGGCAGATCGTTGAACGTCCTAGTTATCAATGCGGGATCATCTTCCTTGAAGTACCAGCTGGTCAACGTTGAGCAGCATGAGCTTTTGGCGAAGGGCATCTGCGAGCGCGTGGGTTCCGCCGAGGCTTTCCACAAGCATGGTCTTGACGAGAACGAGCAGGTCATCGATGCGAAAATGGCCGATCATGACGATGCGATGGCGTTGGTGCTCGAATCTTTGACCGAGGGACCTACCAAGGCCATCGATTCCCTTTCGGAAATCGACGCCGTTGGGCATCGCATCGTGCAGGGCGGGAAGTACTTCGACCGGTCCGTCCTCATTGACGACGAGGTGATCGCGAAGATCGACGAGTTGGCGGAGCTTGCTCCTTTGCACAACGGCGCCGCGCTCATGGGCATTCATGCGTGCATAAAGCACATGCCGAACGTGCCCATGGTGGCTGTGTTCGACACGTCGTTCTTCCAGACGCTGCCGCCGAAGGCGTTCATGTACCCCTTGCCTTACGAGCTGTACGAGAAGTACGCCATCCGCAAGTACGGTGCGCACGGCACTTCCCATCGTTACATCTCCGAGCGCGCGGCAGTGGTGCTCGACGAGCCGATCGAGGACCTCAAGCTGATCACGTGCCACCTGGGCAACGGCTGCTCCATCAGCGCCATCGACCACGGCGTGGCCGTGGACACGTCCATGGGGCTCACGCCGCTCGATGGCCTCATGATGGGCACGCGTTGCGGAGCGATCGACCCTGCCATCGTGCCGTTCGTCATGGAGCATGAGAACCTGACCGGCGCCGAGATGAACGACTTGATGAACAAGAAGTCGGGTCTTCTGGGCATCTCCGGCATCTCGAACGATCTGCGCAGCGTGCGCGACGCCTCCGAACAGGGCGACGAGCGCGCGCAGCTTGCTTACGACATGTACTCGAACTCGGTGAAAAAGTACATTGGCCAGTACATCGCCGTCATGGGCGGCGTGGACGCCATCGTGTTGACGGCGGGCGTGGGCGAGAACTGCGAGAAGATGCGCCGCATGATCTTCTCGGGCTTGCAGCCCCTTGGCATCGTCCTGGACGAGGAGCGCAACCGCCAGCGCGGCTTCGAGCGCGAGATTTCGACGGACAGCTCGCTGGTGAAGATCATCATCATTCCCACGAACGAGGAGTACATGATCGCTCGCGACACCTTCGACATCGTGCACGAGAAGGCGAACGAGCTGCTGATCTAGCGCGTTCGGTGCAATCGACGGTAAAAAAGGCGACCTACGGGTCGCCTTTTTTTCGGGTGCTTGCAGGTGCCGCTCCGGTAGGTTATTCGGCGGCTTTCTTCGCCTGGGCCTGCACGCAGGTGATGGCGATGACGCCCACGATGTCGTCGGCGGTGCATCCGCGCGACAGGTCGTTCACCGGGGCTGCGATGCCCTGCGTCACCGGGCCGTACGCCTCGGCGCGCGCCAGGCGCTGCACCAGCTTGTATCCGATGTTGCCGGCGTCCAGGTCGGGGAAGATCAGCACGTTGGCGCGGCCCGCAACGGGGGAGTCCGGAGCCTTCGATGCGCCCACGGAGGGAACGATGGCAGCATCAAGCTGAAGCTCGCCGTCAAGCGCCAATTCCGGTGCCAGCTCCTTGGCGATGGCCGTAGCTTCGACCACCTTGGCGGCGTCGTCGTTCTTCGCCGAGCCGTACGACGAATGCGAGAGCATCGCCACGGTGGGCTCGGTGCCGATGAGCGTTTTCCACGACTTTGCGGAGTTCACTGCGATATGCGCCAGCTTTTCGGCGTCGGGCTGCACTTCCAGGCCGCAGTCGCTGAACAGGAAGGTTCCTTCCTGGCCCAAATCGCAGTTGGGAACCACCATGATGAAGAACGAGCTGACCAGCTTCACGCCCGGTGCGGTCTTGAGAATCTGCAGGCTGGGGCGCAGCACGTCGCCCGTGGAGTGGCAAGCGCCGGCCACCATGCCGTCGGCAAGGCCGGCCTTCACCATCATGACGCCGAAGTACAGCACGTCGTTCAGCTTCTCGTCGGCGGCTTCGGGGGTCATGCCCTTCGCTTTGCGCAGCTCGTAGAATTGGCTTGCAAGCTCGGCGCGCAGCTCGGACGTGCGCGGGTCCACGATCCGCGCACCGTCGAGTCGGTATGCGGAGGCTTCGATGGCGGCCGCGTCGCCAAGGATGACGAGGTCGGCCACGCCGTCGGCCAGGATGCGCTCCGCAGCCGCCAGCGTACGCTCGTCGTCGCCTTCAGGGAGCACGATGGTTTGCTTGTTCTCCGTGGCTCGGGCGAGCATGGAATCGAGAAATGAACTCATGGCACCGTCCTTACGATCAAGTATCAAATTGCCGCTTCCAGCGCTGCGGCCGCGCTCGCATTCGTTTCCGAATTTATCCACTTTATATGATAATCCACGCAGCCCCGACCCTTCCCGGTAAAATAACGTGCGGCATATTTGGCGCGGCAAAGCGCGCGTCTCAACCATAGGATTCCCTCGCAGGCGCAGATGAGCCGGCGGGAAGGACAAGGAAGGCAGCTTCATGGGTGTGCAGTACCGGAAGTTCACTGATCTGGACAGGTCTGATTTCGACGTCATCGTTGTGGGCAGCGGTTTTGCCGGCAGCGTGGTGGCGCGCGAGTTGGCGGAGCGCGCCGGCAAGCGCGTCCTCATCATCGAGAAGCGCGGCCACATAGGCGGCAATATGTACGACGAGGCGGACGAAGCGGGCATCCTGGTGCATCGCTACGGGCCGCATATCTTCCACACCAACGACAAGCGCGCCTTCGACTACGTGCGCCGCTTCACCGATTGGCGCGATTACCAGCACGAGGTTCTGGCGGACTGGTACGGCACGTACATGCCGGTGCCGTTCAACAAGAACTCGATGGAAATCGCGTTCGGCCAGGAGAAGGCTGCCAAGCTGACCGAAAAGCTGATCGAGACGTTCGGCGACGAGCGCAAGGTCACCATCAACGAGCTGCGCGCGCAGGACGATCCCGAGCTTACCGAGATCGCCGACTTCATCTACAAGAACGTCTTCCTCTACTACACGCAGAAGCAGTGGGGCCTCACGCCCGAAGAGGTCGATCCCAGCGTGACCGCGCGCGTGCCCGTGTTCGTGTCGCGCGACAACCGCTATTTCCAGGATGCGTACCAGGGCATGCCCGCAGACGGCTATACGCCGCTGTTCGAGCGCATGCTCGACCACGAGAACATCGTGGTATGCCTGAACACCGAAGCGGAAAGCGTGTTCGACCTGGAGTTCGAGAGCGGCGACGAGAACGCTCCGCTCACGGCTATTAACGTCAAGGATCAGGCGTTCGAGGGTCCCATCGTCTATACGGGGCCGCTTGACGAGCTGTTCCTCTCGCGCTTCGGGCGCTTGCCGTACCGCAGCTTGGACTTCGTGTACGAAACGCACGACAAAGAGCAGGTCCTTCCGTGCGGAACGGTGAACTTCACCGTGACCGAGGACTACACGCGCATCACCGAGTTCAAGCATCTGACGGGCCAGACGGCTCCCAAGACCACCATCATGAAGGAGTACAGCCACTCCTACGATGATCCGAAGAAGCAGATTCCGTACTACGCCATCATCAACGACCAGAACAACGCTCACTACGAGCGCTATCTTGCGCTGACCAAGCCGCTTGCGAACTTCTACCCGCTGGGTCGTTTGGCCGAGTATCGTTACTACAATATGGACGTCATCATCGGCCGCGCGCTTGCGCTGGCCGATCAGCTGGCGGGGTAACAGGCATCGATTGCGCGGCGGGTACGCTCCCGCCGCGCTCTACCAAGACGACGGGGATAGGAACCATGAAGACCATTTCATTCGCCATTCCGTGCTATAACTCGGCGGCGTATATGGACAAGTGCATAGAATCCATTCTGAAGTGCGGCGACGATATCGAGATCATCATCGTGGACGACGGCTCGACCAAGGACGAGACGCCCGCCAAGGCCGACGCCTGGGCGGCGAAGTATCCGGATATCATCCGTGCCGTGCATCAGGAGAACGGCGGCCATGGCCAGGCGGTGAACACGGGGCTTGCGAACGCGACGGGGCGCTACTTCAAGGTGGTCGATTCCGACGACTGGCTCGACGAGCACGCCATGTCGGAGATCATGGGCTACCTGCGCTTCCAGTGCGAGCTGGAAAACGCCGTTGACCTGGTAATCGGCAACTACGTGTACGAGAAGGTGCACGAGGGGTCGCGCACCGTCATGCACTACCGCAACGTGTTTCCCGAGGGGCGCGTGTTCGGTTGGGCCGACGTGGGTCACTTCCTGCCCAGCCAGTACCTGCTCATGCATTCGGTCATCTACCGCACCCAGCTTTTGAAGGATATCGGGTTGGAGCTGCCGAAGCACACGTTCTACGTGGACAACATCTTCGTGTACGTTCCGCTGCCGCATGTCAAGACCATCTACTATCGCGATCTGGACATGTATCGGTACTTTATCGGTCGCGAAGACCAGAGCGTGAACGAAAGCGTCATGATCGGGCGCATCGATCAGCAGCTGCGCGTGACGCGCACCATGATAGACGCCGTGCGCCTGCCCGACGACGTGCCCGAGAAGCGTCTTGAGCGCTACATGGAGAACTACCTGTCCATGATGATGTGCATCTGCTCCATCTTCTTGCGCATGATCGACACCGATGAGGCGGAGGACAAGCGCGAGGCCATCTGGGATTACCTGAAACGCCAGGATTCGGACGTGTACCGCCGCATCCGCCGCAGCGCGCTCAATATGGGCACGAACCTGCCTACCGGCTTGGGCCGCAAGATCGGCATCACCGGCTATCGCATGGCCCAGAAGATCTTCAAATTCAACTAACGTGAAAGCGGGCTTCGGCCCGCTTTCTGCTTTCTGGGTCCTGTTCTCGTCCCGAGATCGGCGTCTTCCCGTTCCGCGTCCGTCGGTCCCTGCTCCCGATCCTCGTGACCTATTGTCGCCCGAAACGTACGGTTTTCTCGCCGAAACCGTACGTTTCGGGCGACAAT
>ERZ836760.2370-NODE-2370-length-15307-cov-2.690991_pt1 | contig 15307 bp, 14 predicted proteins | sample MGYA00519941_ERZ836760 | MGnify/ENA primary metagenome ERZ836760 (study PRJEB31850, sample SAMEA3708807) | human gut metagenome | biome: human gut; feature: human-associated habitat; material: faeces | place: China | collected 2014 ... | reverse complement strand
ATTGAAACGCTCAGCAGCAAATTTTAAATCTATCGGAACCGAAAGGTAGGCAGACTTCATGGATTGGGAATACTCTTCACCGCTGGCTTGTTCGCGGAATACGACTTTCTTATCTCCAAAATGCAGTGTTGGAATAAAACGTAGGGAAAGGAAAGTATTCAGATACAGTTCGCCCAATACCCCCACCGTAAATCCGGGAGAATACTCAGGAACATCTGCAAACCAAGTCTGGCCATCTTCCGTCACATAGCCCGTATTCACCAATTTATAGTCTTGCACATGAATGCCTGCTAAAAAGCCATAGTGCCACTTTCGCTGGTCGATATACGGGCGATTTTGCACCTTCCGCTTCTGTGCCGAAGCACCGAAAGCAAGGAGTAAAGTAAGGATTATCAGACAAATGCGCTTCACAACCCTAAAACGATGAAAGTGACATTTTATTGCATTTTCCTTCAGTTTTCTCCCCACTATTATTTAGACAAGGTACAAATTAAGGGAATTTAAACAGGTTTGATAACAACTAATCAAGAAAACCATTATTTTTGCCGAACTAATTAGTACTAATAATTTAAAATCTAAAGAAAATGGCTTACGTAATTAATGACAGTTGTGTTGCTTGTGGTACTTGTATTGACGAATGTCCGGTAGGAGCTATCTCTGAAGGTGATATCTACTCTATCGACCCTGAAACTTGCACAGATTGTGGTACCTGTGCTGATGTTTGTCCGTCTGAAGCAATTCACCCGGCAGAATAATAACAACACTCAAAAAAAAGAAAAGCCCGGTCTTCGCTGCTGCGGGGCCCGGGCTCGACGCTAGTTCTTATCTTCGTACAGCTCGATGACGGCGCCGTCCATCTCGACAAACGCAAGGCGAACCCCCGGACCCGCATCCATAGGCCCGCAGATAGCACGATCGGCCTGCTCGACGTAGCGGTCTAGATCGTCCACCGCGTAAGCAACGTGCCAGCGACGGTGCAGCTCTTCGGGGAAAGGCGTGCCCTCCTCGAACTTCAGGTACTCGATCTTCATGTCGTAATCGTCCACGTTGGACACCCAGAACTTCATGTCCTCGTTGTAGGTCATGTTCGGCTTTTTCTCCGTGATGGGAATGCCGATGTGCATATAGGTTGCAGTCATCCTGGTTTCCTCTCGTCTCGGGTCGTTCGCAGCGTCAGGCCGACGGAGCCATGGAGAACATGTCCATGGCGGCCTCGGCATCGGCTTGCATGGCCTTCGTTGCCGCATTGGCCAATGCATGGAAGTACTTGGGGTGCGATTCGGCGATGAGCGCCTCCACGGCACGCACGCCCGCATTGCTCATGTAGCTGAAATAGTTGATCTTGCGAATGCCGGCCGCAATGGCCGCGCGCGTGTCCTCGCGCGAAAGCCCGCTGCCACCGTGCATGACGAGCGGGACGCCGCACACGCGCTTGAGCTCGACTATGCGATCGAGGTCAAGCTGCGGATCAGCCTGGTAGAAACCGTGCACGGTGCCTACGCTGGCAGCCAGCGCATCGATGCCCGTATCGGCCACGAAGCGGGCGGCCTGCGCAGGATCGGTGTACACGTTCTCGCGGTCGTCGTCGGCGTCTTCAAGCCCTTCGTGGCCCGTGGTGAACCCGATCTCGGCCTCTACGTCGGCCCCGTACCGGCGCGCCAGCTCCACCGCCGCCCGCGTGAGCGCGACGTTTTCCTGGTACGGCAGCTGCGATCCATCGATCATGATGGCAGAAAATCCCAGATCGAGCGCACGTTTCACATAGTCGAGGTCTTCGCCGTGATCAAGCATGACGCACACAGGCACCCGCGCGGCCTTGGCGCGCGCAACCATAACAGGCCCGATCACGTCGATGGACGTCTCGTGCTCGTGCAGTTGAGCGTGCTGGATGATGACCGGCTCGTTGCGGGCCTCGGCAGCCGCGATGGCCGCCAGCAAAAGCTCGAGGTTCGGCGTGTCGAACGCCGCCGCCGCGCAACCGCGCTCCTCCGCCCAATCAAGGACGGCACTCATGGAAGTGAGCATACCGGCCCCTACTTCTTGAGGTACGGCGTGTTGCAGGGGGCGTTCCATAGACGCAGCAGCTCGTCGTCCATGCGGGCCATGAACATCTGGAAGCCGGCCTGCTCCTGAACGGTCAGCATCTCGCCGACGAAGTTCGCGACCACCTCGATATCCTGCTTCGCCAGCTCCTTGACCGCGGCGCGGTACACGATAAGCTGCTCCATGAGCGTCGTAGCGCCCGAGCCGTTGATGATCAGCATGACGCGCTCGCCCGGCTTGATGCCGATGTCGTTTACCAGCGCGTTCACCATGATGGCCGCGGTTTCGTCGGCGGACTTCATCGGCTGACGGCCGCCGCCTTCCTCGCCGTGCTGACCCATGCCGATTTCCATCTCGTCGTCCTCGAGCTCGGCAAGCAGCGTTCCCGTCTGAGGATGGGTGGCACCGCGCACGGCCACCGCCAGCGTGGCCATGTTGTCGGCGAAGCGCTGCGCGACGGCGGCCACCTCTTCCAAGCTCATGCCCTCGGCGGCTGCGGCTCCTGCGATCTTGTACGTGGGGATGCATCCCACCAGGCCGCGGCGATCGTCGCCGTTTTCGCGCGGGGCGTTGGCGATGTCTTCCTGCGTGACCACCTTCACCACGTTCAAGCCCTGCTTCCTGCACTGCTTCATGGTCATGTTGCCCGTCAGCATGTCGCCCGCATGGTTGAGCACGATGTAGAGCACGCCCTTGCCCTTGTCGGCCAGCTTGATGGCGTCGACGCACGCCTGCGGGCCGGGCGCGGCGAAGATGTCGCCCACCACGTCGATGTCGACCATGCCCTCGCCCACGAAGCCCTCGATAGCCGGCTCGTGTCCGCTTCCGCCCTGCGTGACGATGGTCACGCGGTCGGCTTCGGCCAGCTTCTTGTTGATCACCATGTTATCCTCGCCCAGTTCGAGGATGTCGGAATTGGCCAAGGCCAGGCCTTCGAGCAGTTCCGCGGTAAGATCCTCGGGGTCGTTGATGAACTTCTTCATGCTCATAGTGCTCCTCCTTGCAAGATGGACGATGGAAAAGAAAGGCCCGCTGCGCTCGGCAGCAGGCCCGATTCCTGAATCAGTGCGACGCGCCCCCGGCGAGACCGCGCAAGAACAACGAAGTTGAGACGGCGCCCGCGTCGGGCGTGCCGATAGTCTGATCACCGTAACTGCGCGCGCGACCGAATTTGGAAGCGAAGCCCTCGCTCGCCTTCGCGCCGGCCTCGGCCGCCTCGGCCGCCGCAGCGAACACCGCAGCCGGATCGTCCGAAGCGCACGTCTGCGACGCCTCGACCGCAGGAATGAGCGCGTCCATCATGGTCTTGTCCCCCACCTGGGCATTCGTGATATCCTGCATCTCGGCCAAGCAGCCGGCGAACATTCGGCGCGCTGCATCCGCACCGATAGCGCTCTCGTCGTCGGCAAGATCGACGCCCAAGCCGCCGATCATCGTGCCGTAAAGCGGGCCGGCCGATCCCCCGCGCACCGCCATGGCGGCCATGCCCAGATCATCGAGGAAGTCTTTGATCGACTGGTCGGGATCCCACCCCGCAACCTGCTCTTGGACGAGCTTGGCTATCTTGGTGATGGTGATGCCGTGATCCCCGTCGCCGAATTTGGAATCGATGTCGCTTAGCACCTCGGCGTTCTCCAGCAGCAAGCGGGCGCTTTCGTCCAACATGCGCCCAAACGCGTCGCGATCGATCATAGGACCCCTTTCCCGATGAAAGTCGATTGCCCTAACTCTAACGGTAAGCGTAGATGAAATCAATGAGAGAACGAAAAACGCCGCCTCGAAGCGGCGGCGTTTTCGCAGGGTCCGTCCCTGTCGTCGCAGGGCGAGTTCTTACGCGTTGACGTACACGTAGATGATGCGGATGGTGTCGGCCAAGTTGCCCGAGGTGTTCGCCGTCGAGTAGTTGTACAGAAGAACGCTCGACCACTGATGGGGCGCGCCGCCGAACTCCACGGTGCCCGAGAAGGAGCACGTTTCCTTCACGAGCGTCGTGCCGTCGCTGGCGTACTCGGAGTACGTCGACTTGTCGGACGGCAGCTCCACGGAACCCTCTGGCACGCTCACGCCGGCCTCCTGCAGCGTTTTCTCTACAATGTGCTCGTTTTTCACAGCATCGACAAAGCTCAGCGAGCCGTAGCCAAGCGATGCGGTGGCCGCCGAGTAGCCGGCTTGAATGACCTTGCCCTCTTCGTTCAGGCCCAGGTACACCGTAGGCGTGCCCGAACGCGTATCGGCAGGCTCGTCGGTAAGCGCCACCGTTACGTTGGTCTTGACGGGGTTGCCCTCCTCGTTGACCTCCTTGGAGCTGGTTTCGGTCGCGCCGCGCTTGAGCGCCGTCACGGCCTCGTCCTTCGTCATGCCAAGCAGCGACGTGAGCGAGGGGACCTGCGTCTTCTTCGCCACGGTGGTGCTGGCGTCCTTGGTTTCGCTCTGGCTTTGCTGCATAGCGCCGACTTCCTGGGCGCTTTGCTGCTCTTGAGCCTGCTGAGCGGCCACCAGCCTGCTCTCCTCGAACCACTGCCACACGAAAAAGCACAGCGCGCCCATGAGCAGGATCAGCAGGATGACAATGGCGATGAGAATCTTGCGCATGCGACGGGACTTGCGCTGATGGGGCGGAACGAAGGGCTTCTCCTTCTTGCCGTGCTTGCCCTTGGCCGGTTCGGGCTGGACCGCAACGGGATCGTCCCCGAACAGCAAGGGAGGCGCCTCCACGGGCTCAAGGCTCTCGAAGGCGTCGGGGTATTCGTCGGCGTTGTCCCCGCGGTAGCTGAAGCCGCCTGCGTGGGCGCCGTCGGCCACGGGAGCGAACGCCTCGGTCAGGCCGATTCGCCCCTCTTCGTCAGAGCGGTCCTCTGTAGGATCGACCGCCGCGCTCACCGGGGAGAACGCCTCGGTCAGGCCGATTCGCTCATCGGAGGCGAAATCGTCTTTGTGGCTCGAAGTGCCGTTGGGTTCGTTTGCAGCGTGTTTGGGCATCGAAGCACCTTCCTACTGGGCGCAGGCACATTCGCTAGCGCATAAAGAGTACATAGTACGCAATGAAGCCGACGATGGCCAGAAGCGCCACCGCGATGATGATCTTCTGCATCGCGGACATCGGTTCGACCTCAAGGTCTTCCGCGGTCGTCTCGCGGTAGCCCTTCTTCGAGTCTGCGCTCGAAGACCTCACGTCGTCGGCCGCCGACGCCTCCCGCTCGTCCTCGGTCGAAGAAGGCGCGTCGAAAGAGGGCTCGGACGGCACCGCGCCGTCCGTTTGGGCGGGCTCGGGGGCAGGCGCGGACGGGCGAAGGCCCGCCTGGATCACGAAATCGTCATCGTCGTCAGCGTTAACGGTGATATGGGAGAATTTGGTATCGCCAGAAGCCACGGAGCCGTCCTTTCACGTCAGCAAGATTATAGAGGATTATCGGGACGTATTCCCTTGTCCAAATAATATCCATCGGGCGCGAAACGCTTGCGATACGTGAGAAAGCAGGCCGAAACGATGGCCACCGTATTGGCCGCCGACAGCATGAGCATGACCACGATCTGGTATTTCGCCGCCGCCAGAGGATCGGCTCCCGCCAAAAGCTGGCCGGACATCATGCCGGGGATGGCAACGATCCCGGCGGCCGACATGGTGGCCAGCACCGGCGTCATGCCCGCGCCGATAGCGGCCTTGATCGACGGGAACGCCGCTTCTTTCGGCGTAGCGCCAAGCGCCACGAGCGCGAACATCTCGTTGGAACGCGAATCCATGTCCGCGAACAGCCGGTCGATGGCAACCGCGATGGCCGACATCGCGTTTCCGATGATCATGCCCGCAATGGGAATGAGCTGCCGCGCGTTGTACCAAGGATCGGCGTGCATGACCCCTTCCACCACCACGAAGCCCACGGCGATCGACGACGAGAACAGCGACGCGAACACCGCCGCGCGAAGCCCCGGCACCGAGCTTTTCACGCGCGAGGTTGCAATCTGCGTAGCCGCCGTCACCATCACGGCCAGCGCCAAGAGGACGAGCCACCAGGTCTGGTGCTCGAACAGGTACATGAGCACGAATCCCGCCGCCAGAAGCTGCGCGAACATGCGCGCGGCGGAAACGGCGATGCGCCGCGTCTGCCCCAGCTCGAGCTTCCACGACACCAATCCCGCCACCAGCATGAGCGCGCTCGCGGCGAACAGCTCCACGTACCCGATATCCACCACGCCGCTCACGAACGACCCCCGCTTCCCGCCGCAACGTAGGACAGCGCGCCGTCCTCAAGCGTATAGGTTCCCGCAGCGTACCCGTCGGCCGACCGATGCCGGATGCGCAAGCACGTTGCATCGGAGCCGACGTAATCCCTTGTCAAACGACTGATCGCCTGCGAGGAAGCGGAATCGAGCGCCGCGTCCACCTCGTCGAGCAGAAAGACCTTCGGCTTCGTGGCGAACGAGCGCAGCAAGGCCACGCGCGCCTGCTGCCCGCCCGACAAGCGCGACGCGTCCCGCGAAAGCTCCACCTCTTCAAGGCCGGCAAGGCACAGCAAGCGAGCAAGCTCGCCGTCGCTCGGAGGCTGGGACGCGGCGTTCACCTTGAGGCGCCACGGCAACACGAGATTATCCCGCACCGTCCCCGCAACAAGAGCGGGTTGCTGCGGCACGAGGCACACCTGTCGCCGCCATTCCTGCGGCCCGAACCCGTCCGAAGACCGCCCCTGCAAGTACAGGCTGCCGGCGTCTCGAGCGATCATGAGCGCGCACGCGCGCAAAAGCGTGGACTTGCCCGACCCGGAAGCGCCCGTCAAGTCGTAGATGAGCCCGCCTTCCAAGCGCAAGCACGCATCGTGGAACAGCGGCACGGCCCGCCCGTCGCGAACATGGGAGACCGAGATATGGTCGGCATGAAAAAGAGTCATGCCGACTATGGTACCATCGAGCGGCCGCCAGCGCCACGGCGCGCGCTACAGCCCCTCGATGCGCGGTATGCTGGCGAAGCCGACGGCCAGCTCCTCGTCGGTGGGCTCGTAATCGCCCAGCACGCCCTTGTTGTAAGCGTCGTACGCCTTCATATCGAAGTAGCCGGTTCCGGTTAAGCAGAACAGGATGGTCTTCTCCTCGTTCGCCTCCCTGCACGCCTTCGCTTCCTCCATGGCCTGGTAGATGGCGTGCGCGCTCTCGGGCGCGGGCAGGATGGTCTCAAGCCGCGCGAACTCCACGGCAGCGGCGAACACATCGGTCTGCTTCACGGCGACCGCATCCAAAAAGCCGTCGTGCTTGAGCTTCGACACGATGGGGCTCATGCCGTGATAGCGAAGCCCGCCGGCGTGGTCGGGGCTGGGGAGGAATCCGTTTCCCAGCGTGTACATCTTCGCCATCGGGCAGGTGCGGCCCGTGTCGGCGAAGTCGTAGGCGAAGCGCCCGCGCGTCAAGCTGGGGCAGCTTGCAGGCTCTACGGCCACGAAACGCGTATCGGGCCTGCTTCCGCGCAGCTTGTCGCGCATGAACGGCGCGATCAGCCCGGCCAGGTTCGACCCGCCGCCCGCACAGCCGACGACCACGTCCGGGTACTCCCCCAGCTCTTGAAGCGCAGCGTAGCTTTCCAGCCCGATGACGGATTGGTGCAGCGCAACCTGGTTGAGCACGCTTCCCAAAGTGTAGCGGCCCTTGTTCTGCGGAATGTTGAGCGCGCGCTCCACCGCCTCGGAAATGGCGGTGCCCAGCGAGCCGGACGAATCGGGGCGCTCAGAGAGCATCCTGCGGCCGATTTCGGTGGTGTCGGAAGGAGAGGGCGTCACGTTCGCGCCGAACGTCTCCATGATGTTGCGGCGAAACGGCTTCTGCTCGTAGGAGCACTTCACCATGAACACGTCGAGGTTCAGGCCGAAATGCGCCGAGGCCTCCGCAAGCGCCGTGCCCCACTGCCCCGCGCCGGTCTCGGTGGTGATGTTGGTGATGCCCTCGGCGTACGCGTAGTAGGCCTGAGCAAGCGCGGAGTTCAGCTTGTGCGAGCCCGAGGTGTTGTTGCCCTCGAACTTGTAGTAGATCTTCGCGGGCGTGCCCAACGCGCGCTCCAGGTTGTAGGCGCGGCACAGCGGCGAAGGCCGGTAGATGCGGTACATCTCCCGAACGGGATCGGGAATGTCGAAGCAAGGCGTGGCGTCGTCGAGCTCTTGGCGCACCAGCTCGTCGCAGAACACGGGCGCCAGGTCGGCGGCTTCGGCCACGCGACCGTCGGGCAGGCGCAAAGGCTCGGGCTTTTCCGGCATGTCGGCCCGCAGGTTGTACCATTGGGTCGGGATCTGGTCTTCGCGCAGGTACAGGCGGTAAGGGGCTTGCTCGGTCATGCTGGTTCCTTTCCTGGAATGGGTTCCTGCTCAAACGCTGCAGGGAAAACTGATGCTTGCTGGACGCGCAAAAAAGAGCCCCCGGATCTCCGAGGGCTCTTCTGATGACTGGTATGCGAGAACAGAAGCCTATGAGACCCGGGATCGATTTCTTCCGTTCCACCACCATGCGCAAGCGAACGCCGTCGCAGAAGCGACGGTGGCAAGAAGCGCGTTGCAAGCGGTCGTGGTCAAAAGACGCCTTTCGTGATCGGACGTTCCGGGTACGCGGCAAGTCTAACCCTCCCGGCGCGGTTTGTGAAGGGGGCAATCGCCGGCTGGCGCAGCAAGGCGAAACGCGCGGCGCGGACGGCGAAAGGAGCAGCGGACGGCTCGTCGGGCAGCGCAGGGGGGCCGCTCGGACGGCGGCGGGCACGACAATTTGCGAAAGCGGTGAACGCGCCGCGCAAGCCGAACGCGCGCGAAGCGTTGTGCGACAATGGGAGGAAACCTTCAACGAAAGGCGGAAACGAGCCATGGACCTTGCCAAAGACCAGAAGCTGCACGGCTTCACCGTGCGCACGTGCGAACCGCTGCCGGAACTAGACGGCGACGCCTACACGCTCGTGCATGAAAAGAGCGGCGCGAAGCTGCTGTACCTGAAAAACGAGGACGCCAACAAGTCGTTCTCCATCGCGTTCAAGACCCCGCCCGCCGACGACACGGGCGTGTTCCACATTCTGGAGCACTCGGTGCTGTGCGGATCCGAGAAATTCCCAGTGAAGGAGCCGTTCGTCAACCTGCTGAAAAGCAGCATGCAGACGTTCCTGAACGCCATGACCTTCCCCGACAAGACCCTGTACCCCGTAGCCAGCACGAACGACCAGGATCTTCTGAACCTGGCCGACGTGTACTTGGACGCGGTGCTGCATCCGATGATCTACCGCAAGCGCGCCATCTTCGAACAGGAGGGCTGGCACTACGAGCTTGCCGGCGGCGCGGATCGAAACGGCGAAGCGACCGACCCCGCCGACGGCGCGCCCGAGCTTGCGCTCAACGGCGTGGTGTACAACGAGATGAAAGGCGCGCTGTCCGATCCGAACTCGGTGCTTTACGACGAGCTGCAAGCGGCGCTCTTCCCCGACACGGCCTATCGCTTCGAGTCGGGCGGCACGCCGCGCGCCATTCCCGACCTGACTTACGAGCAGTTCCTCGACGAGCACGCCCGCCACTACCGTCTGAGCAACAGCTACCTCACGCTGTACGGCAACCTCGACCTCGAGGCCATGCTGGCGTTTTTGGACGAGCGCTACCTCTCCCCCGTCGCCGACGAGGAAGCCGCCCGCGACGAGGCGCGCCTTTCGGCCGGCGATGCGCCGCTCGAACCGCACGAACTGCGCGAACAGGCGCCCGTGGAAGCGCTCGGCATACGTCGCACGATGGCGACCGCGCCCGAAAACGCATGCATGGGGCTTGGATACGTGATCGGCAACGTCAGGGACCGCACGCGCATGGTGGCCGTGGACATCCTCATCGACGCCATCGCCGGCAGCAACGAAGCCCCGCTGAAGCGCGCGCTGCTCGACGCGGGCCTGGCCGACGACGTGCAGGCGTTCTTCGCCGATTCGCTGCTGCAGCCCTTCGCCGTGATCCAGCTCAAGGGGCTGGCGGACGACGCCCCCGCGCGCTTCAGGGCCGTTGCGGAAGGCGCGTTGCAGTCGCTGGCCGACGGGGGCTTGGATCGAAACCTGGTGGAAGCCTCGCTCTCGCGCGCCGAATTCGTCATGCGCGAGCGCGACTTCGGCATGGCCGACGGCGTGGCGCTGTCCATGGCCGCGCTGGCCGGCTGGCTCTACGACGACGAGCTGGCAACGTCGTACCTGCGATACGAGGACGACTTCGCGTTTTTGCGGACCGCCCTGGACGAAGGCTATTTCGAGCAGCTCATCCGCGACGTGTTCCTGGCCAACAACCACCGAGCCGAAGTGGAGATCGCGCCCGTCGACGAGGACGAGGACGCCTGCGAGGCCGAGCGCCTGGCAAACGTCGCCGCGCGCATGGAGCCCGAGGACTTCGCCCGCGTAGCCGATGAGGAAGCGGAGCTTCGCCGCCTGCAAGAAGAGCCCGACTCCCCGGAGGCGCTGGCCACCTTGCCGCGCTTGTCCGTGTCCGACATCGGGGCCGCGCCGGACGAGCCGGCCTACGGCCTGGAGGAAGGCGCGCCCGTCCCGTGCCTTCGCCACCGCGCCGCCGCGCACGGCATCGCCTACGCCTACCGCTACTTCGACCTCAAGGGCGTGCGCTTCGAGGACCTTCCCTACGTGACCGTCCTGAGCATGGTGCTGGGAAAGCTGGACACGGCAACTCGCACCGCATCGCAGCTGGACACGCTCACGAACGGCAAGCTGGGCAACCTGTCCTTCTTCTCGGAAATCTACGAGGACGAGCATGACCCGCGCGCAATCCGCCCGATGTTCGTGGTAAGCGCAAGCTCGCTGTCCGAGAACGTGGAGCACCTGGCCGCCCTTCCGCGCGAAATCCTGCTGACGACAGACTTCTCCGACACGGGCAAGATCAAAGACGTGCTGCAGCAGCGCCGCATCGCCATGGAGCAGGGCTTAGCCTCCGCAGGCCACGCCAGCGCCATGGCTCGGCTGGCATCGTACTACCTGCCCGCCGGCGTCGTGCGCGAGCAGCTTGGCGGCGTGGAGTTCTACCGTTTCCTGAAAGACCTGCTGGCCTCCTACGACGAGCGCGCGCACGACCTTTCGCAGCGCTTGGGCGATCTTGCGGCACGCCTGTTCGTCGACGACGGATGCCTGGTCAGCTTCACGGGAGACGAAGACGACTACCGCCGCTTCTGGGATTGCGGCGCCGCGCTCGGGCGCGCGGGGGGCGCGCAGGACGAACGGCTGCAGGTTCCCGATCCCGTCGTGCGCAACGAGGCGTTCATCGTGCCCACCGACGTGTGCTATGCAGCGCTCGGATTCGATCGACGCTCGTTCGGCGCAAGCTACACGGGAGCCTGGCAGGTAGCTGCGAAAGCGCTTTCGTTCGACTACCTGTGGAACGAGGTGCGCGTCAAGGGCGGTGCGTACGGCGCGGGCTTTCAGGCGGCGCGCACCGGAAACCTGCGGTTCTACTCCTATCGCGACCCGCACCTCGACGAAACGCTCGAGCGCTTCGCAGGAGCCTCCGCATGGCTGGCCGCGTTCGAGCCGACCGACGACGAAATGGAGGGCTACGTGGTGAGCACGGTGGCCGGGTTCGACACGCCGCTCAAAACGCGTCAGCTCGTGCGCCGTCAAGACGGCGACTGGATTGCCGGCAGAACGCCGCAAGCCCGTCGCGAAACGCGCGATCAGATGATTTCGACCGATGCGCGCGCCGTGCGCGAGCTGGCCGGGACCGTGGCCCACGCTGCCGAAGCCGGAGCTTTCTGCGCCTTCGGCAATAAAGACCTTCTGGAAGGATCCTCTGCAGGATTTCAGGTAATCGACCTGCTGAACGAATAGCGCAAACCCTCAGATCCAACCGCTTCGCACGCCCCCGCCTGCATCGGCAAGCGGGGGCGTATTCGCTTTTCGATGACATTCCCGCCGCTCGCAAAGCTATTTCAAGCTAGAATAAACCGTTGGGAACCAGAGCGCGCACCACGGCGGTTTTGCGCGCTGCCGGCCTTGACGAGATCCGGCTTAAATGATAGTAATAGAGTATCATTTAGACGAGAAGAGACGGAGAAGCGCATCATGCTGGAACTGAAGAACCTTACGTTCGAGGTGCCCTTGCAGGAAGGGTCCAAAGAAACCAAGCGCATCATCGACGACCTGTCGCTTTGCATCCCCGACGACCGCTTCACGGTCATCACGGGCCCGAACGGCGGAGGAAAGTCGACGCTTGCCAAGCTTATCATGGGCATCGAACAGCCCACCTCCGGACAGATCCTGCTCGACGGCGAAGACATCACGAACCTGCCCATCTCCGAGCGCGCCAAGCGGGGAATCGGCTACGGGTTCCAACAGCCCGCCCGCTTCAAGGGCATGAAAGTCAAGAAGCTCCTCGACATCGCAGCAGGCAAGAAGCTGCCGATGCTCGCTTGCAACGAATACCTGGCCAAAGTGGGCCTGTGCTCCGCGAACTACCTCACGCGCGAAGTGGACAAGAACCTGTCCGGCGGCGAGGTGAAGCGCATCGAGATCGCCACCATCCTGGCGCGCGACCCGAAGCTGGCCATCTACGACGAGCCGGAAGCCGGCATCGACCTGTGGAGCTTCGACCGCCTGACTGAAACGTTCCGCGACATCCATGAAGCGCGCGACGGGCGCTCTATCGTGATCATCTCCCACCAGGAGCGCATCATTCAGCTTGCCGACGAGATCGTGCTGCTGAAAAACGGCAAGGTCGCCCAAACCGGCAAGCCCGAGGATCTTATGCCCACGCTCGGCTTCGTGGCGAAGGGCGTTCCCGGCTGCAAGCTGAGCACCCCCACCGAGCTGCATATCACGGAGATCCCCACCACCTGCTAACTCAACCGGCGCGCGTCGGGTTCCCATCGCGCGCCGTTCGCACCCGCAAAGGAGGCCATCATGGCTGTTGACCTGTCCCCTATCGACGAGGGCTTGCTCGCCGAAATCGCCAATATACACGGCATGCCGAAAGGCGCCTTCAACATCCGCAAAGACGGGCAGCTCGTCGAGCGCCATTCGTCGGCGAGCATCGAGATCGCCACGAAGACGGACAACCCCGGCATCGACATTCGCATCGCGCCGGGAACCAAGGGCGAGACCGTCTACATCCCCGTCATCGTCACGCAATCGGGCCTGAAAGACGTGGTGTACAACACGTTCTACATCGGAGAAGACTGCGATATCACCATTATCGCCGGATGCGGCATCCACAACGAAAGCCACGCCCCGTCCGAGCACGACGGCATCCACACGTTCCACTGCGGCAAGAACAGCCGCGTGAAGTACGTGGAGAAGCACTACGGGCAGGGCTCGGGCACGGGAGAGCGCATCCTGAACCCCGTCACGAACGTCATCATGGAGGAGAACTCGCACTGCGAGATGGAGCTCGTGCAGCTGCGCGGCGTATCCTCCACGGTGCGCGACACGAACGCCGAACTGGCTGCAGGCGCGAAGCTCGTGTTGATCGAGAAACTGCTCACGCACGACGAGCAGACGGCCACGTCGAACATGAAGGTGGAGCTGAAGGGCGACGACTCCAGCGTGCAGGTCATTTCGCGCTCGGTCGCGCAGGACAACTCGAAGCAGGTGTTCAATCCGCTGGTCATCGGCGAGGCGGCTTGCCGAGGCCACGTGCAGTGCGACGCCATCATCATGGGGAAGGCCAAGGTCACGGCCATCCCCGGCATCGAAGCTGCCAGCGAAGACGCCATCTTGGTGCACGAGGCGGCCATCGGAAAGATCGCCGGCGACCAGATCACCAAGCTCATGACGCTCGGCCTTACTGAGGAAGAGGCGGAGCAGGAGATCTTGGAGGACTTCCTGAACTAGCATCGCTTCGCCGGCTCCGATCGGGGTGCGCCCTAATCGGAGCCGGCGGATTCTCACGCCTCGAAACGATCCGCGAAGTGCCAGATGAGCGCCGCGGACGTTGGCGTGCAGCGCTCCCCCGGCAGCTTGGAATCGCAAACGGGAATGCCGCGCGCAAGAATGGCGGCCGTAGCCGGCGCGGGAACGGCCAGCTCGCCATGAGCGCACGCGACCATGCCTTCTCCCGTCTGAACGCTCGTGCAGACGATCTCGTCGGGCGCGACCGCTTCGATCGCAAGGCAAATATGGAGCGCGTTTCTTATTCCGGCAGCATTGCCAACTTCGTGAAAATGCGTCTGATCGACCGTGCACCCATGAGCCGCCGCTTCGGCTTCGGCAAGGATACGGTACACGCCGCGCAGATCCTGCTTCACGCGATCGCTCGCGCAGAGCGCGTCCACCACGGCATGCACCTCGGCCAGATTGTGGCAATGCCCGTCCGGCACGCCCGCCGCGCAGCACCGTTCCTCCACCGCGCCGCGGGCCTCGTCGTCAAGCTGGGAGCAGGTCGCCTCAAGAAGGGCGGCGCGCGTAGCGCTCTCCCGTACATTCCAGAACAGGGTCTTCATCACGCACTCGCTTTCGTATGGTTGATCAGGTGCGCTTGGTAGCCAGCACCGAAGCCGTTGTCGATGTTGACCACCGACACGCCGGAAGCGCATGAGTTCAGCATGGCCAGAAGAGCGGCCACCCCGCCGAAGCTGGCGCCGTAGCCCACGCTGGTGGGGACCGCGATGACCGGGCACGATGCAAGCCCTCCCACCACGCTTGCCAAGGCTCCCTCCATGCCGGCGACCGCCACCACCACGCGAGCGGCCGCGATTTCGTCGGCATGCGCCAGCAAGCGGTGCAGGCCGGCCACGCCCACGTCGTACAGACGCGTCACGCGATTCCCCAGCATCTCGGCCGTAACCGCAGCCTCCTCGGCCACGGGCAGGTCGCTCGTGCCCGCGGCGGCCACGACCACGCTCCCGTTGCCATCGGGTTCCGGAAAGTCGCCCAGAATACCCAAGCGGGGCAGCTCTTGATAGGCGAACGCCAACGCATCGCAGCCGCCCTCCCTTGCCAGGCTGTTGCGAACCTCCGAAGCCTTCTCGGCGTCCAAGCGCGTGATCAGCACGCGCTGCTGGCCGCCCTCGACGAGAGCACGGCACACGCCCGTTATCTGCTGGGCGGTCTTTCCCGCGCCGTACACCACCTCCGGCACGCCTTGGCGCACGCCACGATGATGATCGACCTTGGCATAGCCCAAATCCGTGAACGGAGCGATGCGCAGCGCTCGCTCCGCGTCGTCCACCGAAGCCGTCCCCGCCGCCACTCGCTCGAGCAGTTCATGCAAATCGCGTTGATCCATGCGCGCTCCCTTGTCGTTCGATTGCAAAATCTATTGAACCACTTGAAGCCCGGTCAGGGTCAAGC
>ERZ836760.2366-NODE-2366-length-15311-cov-100.679339_pt1 | contig 15311 bp, 13 predicted proteins | sample MGYA00519941_ERZ836760 | MGnify/ENA primary metagenome ERZ836760 (study PRJEB31850, sample SAMEA3708807) | human gut metagenome | biome: human gut; feature: human-associated habitat; material: faeces | place: China | collected 2014 ... | reverse complement strand
TACGCATATCGCTGGCCTGCACGACTTGTATCGCACAAGCCCTTTGCAGCCGAGAATTATTCTATCACACCTTCGTGCATTTGGCAAGTGTTTTTTAGAAAAAAGAACGAATTTTCTTTTTTATTTTCTCCGTTTTGTCAAAGAGCGCATTTTCTGTGCAAGATGCACAATCCGCAGACTTTTCTGCCGGTGGAAAACTCTGCCGCGCCCGCTGCGCAGTGCTTAGTATGGGCTGTTCTGTCGCTTTTATACATATATAATGAAAGGCAGGGCCGGAGCACTACCGTCCTCGCCCTCTCAGTCAAAGCCTGTCGGCTTTGCCAGCTCTCCCAAAGGGAGAGCCCTTGGCAAAGAGGGAAACTTTTCCGTACTGCCAAGGGCTCCCTCCGTGAGGGAGCTGGCGCGTATGCGCCTGAAGGAGTTCGTTTTTTATCTCTTTTTCAGCTGTTCCTCCAGCCCATCCCGGGGCGTGATGTAGACCGTGGTGTACACCTCGTACAGCACCATGCCGGGTTTGGCACCGCTGGCTTTCCAGATGTTTTTCACCTCGGTGGTGTCCACCGCCACCTTGGCACCGGCGCCCGCCTTGTAGGTGCTGGAGTAGATGACTGCCAGCTCCGCGGCCTCCTGCTTGGTGGTGTCCGGGATCTCCTCGCCCCGGCTCATGACCACAACGTGGCTGCCGGGGGCCTTCTGCACATGGAACCACAGGTCTTTGCCCCGGGCGGTGTGCAGGGTGAGCTTGTCGTTCTGGGCGTTGTTGCGGCCCACCAGGATCTCAAAGCCATCGGTGGAAGTGAACCGCAGGAAGTCTGCGGGCTTCTGGCGCTTATCCCGCTGCTTGTAGTATTTCAGGTAGCCCTGACTCTTCAGCTCTGCCCGGATCTCGTTGAGGGCCGCTTCGCCGGAAGCGGACTCCACCTCGTAGAGCACCGTTTCCAGATAGGCGATCTCCTTTTCACCCTCTGCCAGCAGATCCACCAGCATCCGGGCGGCGGTCTGCTTCTTTTTATAGTTCTTGAAGAAGTTCTGAGCGTTCTGGCTGGGTGTGAACCGCAGGTCCAGCGGGATGGTCACTTCCTTGCCCTCATCGTACCAGTTGGGCACGGTGATGCTCTTCATGCCCTTCTGGGCCAGATAGAGGTTTGCCGAGAGCAGCTCACCGTACAGACGCAGCTTTTCGCTCTTGCCGCTGGCAGCAAGCTCTTCCTGACGGGCGGCCTGCTTGCGCACGGCGCGCTCGTACATATTGTGCACGGCCTTGTGCAGCTCCTTGCTTTTGGTGCGCAGGCGTTCCGCGCGGTCCTTCTCAGCGTAGTAGCCCTCCAGCATGGCGTTGAAGGAGGGCCACTCCTTTATTATATACTTTTCGCCGTACTGCTGCGGGCGGAAGAAGGTATACTCGATGGGCTTGCCGCTGGGGTCGGTGACGCTGCAGGGCGTACCGCCGGTTGCGTGCTCTTCCTTCAGCTCGTCGATGGCGGCCATAAGCTTGCGCTTCTGTTCCTCGGTCAGCTCATTGGCGGGCAGATGTTCGCCGTCAAAGGCACGCCATGCAGCTTCGCGGCAGACCACCGGGCCAACACCGGCCACGGTCTTGTTCAGAGCATCCGCCACCGGCAGATCTCTCTGGCAGGCTGCTGCCACGATGGACGCACTGCTCACCAGCAGGAAGTCCGGTCTTGCAGGCTTGGGCGGCGTGGTGTAGGGCAGGCCCGGCAGCAGCTGGCGCACATCGCTGTCCTCAAAATCCACGCGCTTAAGTGCGTCAATGATCTTGCCGTTCTGCACCAGAACCAGATTGGAGTAGCGGCCCATCAATTCGGCACACAGGGTGTTGCGCACAAGGTCGCCCATCTCGTTGGTGCACTGGAAATCAAAATACACGATGCGGTCGCCCGGCTCCATGTGCACGTCCAGCAGCCTGCCGCCGGTGAGATGCTTGCGCATCAGCATACAGAAGGAGGGCGGCGTTTCCGGGTTTTCAAAGCTTTCTTCGGTCAGGCACACGCGGGCGGAACCGCTGCGGGCCGAAAGCAGCAGCGCATAGGTATCCGTGCGGGTGCGCAGGGTGAGCACCAGCTCATCACGGGTGGGTTCAAATAGTTTTGCGATCTTGGCGTCGGTCAGCGTTGCTTTGAGCTCTGCTGCCGTAAGGGCCAGTGTCGCGGCATCCAATGCCATAGTGTTTACCTCGTTTATGATTTGGAATGGAAATTCTTTTATTTTAAGCGGCCTCGCCCTCTCCGTCACGGCTAACGCCGTGCCACCTCTCCCAAAGTGAGAGGCTTTGGCAGTCTACGCAAGGTTCATGGTTTTGCCAAGGGCTCTCCCCTTGGGAGAGCTGTCGAGCAGATGCGAGACTGAGAGGGCGAGGCCGTTCACCTTATTGCAGCTTTCTTTATAAATACGTATACGAATCCCGGTTTTCAGTGCTCACCAGCACTTCCAGCTCCGGCAGGGCGGCGCGCAGCTTTGCAGCCACGGCGGCAGTCACCGGAAATTCGGTGGCGTAGTGGCCCGCCGCAATGAGCGAAAGGCCCAGCCGCTTGGCATCGATGGCATGGTGGTGGTTGGCTTCACCGGTCAGCAGGCAGTCCGCGCCCATAGCAATGGCATCTGCAAACAGGCTTCCGCCCGCACCGCTGATGACCGCCAAGCGCTTGACCGGCTTCCCCGCATCCACAAACTTCACCTGCACCGCCGGGCCGTTCTTCGGCTGGTTGCAGCGCGCAGCAAGCTCCTGCTGTGCCTTGCGGGCAAGCTCCGGAACCGCGATTTCTTCAATGGCTCCCACACGGCCGCAGCCCTCGGCAAAGGTTTCCATATTCTTCATGTCAAAGATGCCTGCCAGCACTTCGTTCACGCCGCCCTCGGCAGCATCCAGATTGGTGTGCATACAGATGGCAGAAATGCCCGCCTGCACCAGCTGGAAAGGCACATCCTGCGGGCCGATCTTTTTGAGTGGATCAAAAATGACCGGGTGGTGGGACACGATCATCTCACACTGCTTTGCGGCAGCTTCGGCCACCACTTCGGGGGTGATGTCCAGTGCTGCCAGCACCCGGTGCACCTGCCCGCCGCAGTCCACCAGCAGGCCGGGATTATCCCAGTGTTCCGCCAGCTCCAGCGGCGCGATGGCCTGCATTGCTTCGTATACCTGATTAACTGTTATCATATCTTCACCATCCTCGCCCTCTCCGTCATTGCTTACGCAATGCCACCTCTCCCATGGTGAGAGGTCTTGGCATTCCATGCAGCGTTCATCATTTTGCCAAAGGCTCTCCCTTTGGGAGAGCTGGACGCGAAGCGGCCTGAGAGGGCAAGCCAGCTAATAAACTATCGATTTCCTGCGCAAGTGCGCTGCCATCCGGCACGCCAAGGCGCATCCGGGGCAGCTTTGCCTTCTGCCAGTCGGCGTAGCCTTTTCCCTCGGGCCACTCTCCCGTACTGCCAAACAGGCACTCGGCAAAGGTGGGCGCATACACCCTGCCGGTGTACTCCGCCGCCATCACCGCGTACCAGCGGCCCGCCGCCTGCACCGGGCGGTCGGCTGCAAAGGAGAAGCCATGCTCCCACAACCAGCGGCGCAGCGCGTCGTGGCGGGTGGCTGGGATCATGATGATCCGCGGCCCTCCCACGGTGAACACCCACGGGGCTTTCTCTAAAATTTCCCAAGTGGTCTGGGCGGAAACGCCCGCCAGCACGATGCTGCCTACTTCGTTCTCCGTAAGCACAGAAAGACCGTCGCCAAGCCGAAGCTCAGCGCGGTCTTTACAGCCTGCATGTTCCAGCGTCTGCTCTGCCTTTGCCAGCGGGCCGGGCCGCAGGTCGGCACCGATCACCTTCGGGTATTTTCCCGAAGCCGCCAGCACCGCCGTCAGCTTGCCGTGGTCGCAGCCGATGTCTGCCACCGGCTCTCCCGGCCGCACAAGCTCTGCGGCGGCAGTCAGACGCGCATCCAGTGTGGGCAGCAATTTATGCCTTCTTTGCGGCCAGATGCTCGTTCAGCTTCTCGATCAGCTCATCGCAGTCCACGCCGTGGACAGCACAGGCCTCCTCGATGCTCTCGCCGCGGGATGCAGGGCAGCCCAGACAGTGCATGCCGATCTCCATGAAGTAGGGAGCGGTGGTCTGGTCCATATCCAGGATATCGCCGATGATGGTCTCGCGGGTCACCTGCTTTGCGTCCTTGTGTTCTTCCTTCTTGAGCATATTGAAAATATCAAACATGATGGTTTTCCTTTCCTGTTGGGTAAAATCACGGCATAACCTACCGTTCTTCTATACTATACCCTAAACCGGTACTGTTTTTCAAGTGTCTGCTGGGATTTTCAGCGTTTACTGGTAATTCTTATCCAGCGAGAAGCCGCGCCCGCTCACCTCGGTCACATGGCTCACGATCATAAAGCAGGTGGGGTCGATGGCATGGGCCAGCTTTTCCAGCTTCGGCAGCTGGCGGTTGCTCACGATGCTCAGCAGCACCTGCTCCGGCTCGTGGCTGTAGCCTCCCTCGCCATGCAGCACGGTCACACCGCGGTCCAGCTGGGTGAAGATGGCTTCGCGGATATCATCGGCGTGCTGGCTGATGATCTTTACCTCGGTGCGGGTAGTGCCGAAGATGAGCACCTTGTCCAGCACCACCGTATACACGATCACCATCACGATGCCGTACAGACACTGCTGCAGCGGGCTGAACGCCGCCTGCAGGCAGAGGATGAGCATATCGAACACCAGCATACTGGCCGACACCGGGATGTGGAAATATTTGTTCAGCACCAGCGGAGGGATGTCCATGCCGCCGGTGGATGCGCCTGCCCGGATGGTGATGCCCAGCGAAACGCCTACGCCGAGGCCTGCAAAAATGGTGTTGAGCACCAGATCATCGGTGAGCACAAAGCCTGTGAACACCCGCTCCCACAGAGCCAGAAACAGGGGGCTGAGCACGGTGCTGGCAATGGTGGTGATGGCAAAGCGCCGCCCCAGCAGCACCCAGCCCACCGTAAGCATGGTCATGTTGATGACGAACAGCACACCGGACACCGGCAGTCCCAATGCACGGTTGATGCCCAGTGCGATGCCGGTGGCACCGCCGGTGATCAGGCCTGACGGCACAAGAAACAGCACCACCGTGAGCGCATACAGTGCATTGCCCACGATGATGGACAGCGAATTGAATGCGATCTGCTGCTCATATGAAAGCTTTATCATCTTTTGTCCCTCGTTCTTGAATTTCTTTCTTTTATGATAACGAAAAAATCCGCATTTATCAAGCGTTTCGCCCATAAATGCGGAATAATCCCGGAATAAATTACATTTTGTTGTTTACTGCGCAGAGGTCTCCTGCACCGGTTCCTCGTCCTCCAGCAGACGCAGACCGGCGGTATCCGTCACCGGCAGTGAGAACACGATCGCGCCCGCCTTTGGCCCGGCACCGTCCATGATGGCTTTCATGATGCGATTCTTTTCCGGCGTGCGGGCCACGATGAGCACCAGCTCCTTTTCGTTCACCAGCTCCACGCCAAGGAACTGGGCTGCGCCTTCCATGCCGGTACCCTTGGCGTGGATCACCGTGCCACCGCCGGCACCTGCGGCGCGGGCGGCATCCATAATGGTGCCGGTGTGGCCCTGATTGGCGATTACCAGCAGCAGTTCGTAACGGGTATCCTTCAAGGTGCTCTCCTCCTTCAATGTCAGCGGCTGGTGCTGGGTGAGGAACATCAGCGCCCTTCTGCCGCCGATGCTGCTCAGCGGCACCGTGAATGCAATGCCGGTGCCCGGCACGTCGATGCGCATTTTGCGGCGCAGGTCTGTCCGGACGGCCTTCCATGTATCCTCTGTCACCACCGCCAGCAGCACCGCCTTCTCGGTCTTTTCCAGACCCAGCGTGGCCAGCGTCTCCCGCACCGCTGTGCCGCTGCCCACCGTGCGCAGGTTCACATCCACGCCGCGCTGCTGGTACAGCTGCAAAAAGGCATCGGTGGAGCGGCGGTCGGTGATGGTCACCATCAAAAACAACGAACTCATGCCGCGCCCTCCTTACAGTTCAATGATATCATCGTCCGGCAGTCCGGCAAAGGCCGCACCCATGGCCGCAGGCTGCAGCCGCCGGGCCTTGCAGGTGCGCAGCTGTGCCACAAGGCCCATCAGCTGCACCGTAATGAGCGGGGTCATGGCCACCATGGCCACCACGCCGAAAGCGTCGGTGACGATATTGCCGCCCACGGCCACGCAGGCACCCTGTGCCAGCGGCAGCAGGAAGGTGGCTGTCATGGGGCCGGATGCCACGCCGCCCGCGTCAAATGCAATGGCGGTGAACAGCTTTGGCACCACAAAGGAGATGCCGATGGCAAACACATAGCCCGGCACGAGGAACCACAGGATGGAAACGCCGGTGAGCACCCGCACCATGGCAAGGCCCACCGAGATGGAAACACCTGCCGAGAGTGCCATGCCCATGGCCTTGGCCGAAATGGCACCGTCGGTCACCTCTTCCACCTGTTTGTTCAGCACATAGACGGCCGGCTCGGCCTTGACGATGAAGTAACCGATGAGCATTCCAATGGGAATGATGATCCAGCGGAAGCTCTGCCCGGCCAGCACCTGACCCAGATAATTACCGGCGGGCATAAAGCCCACATTTGCGCCGGTGAGGAACAGCACAAGGCCCACGTAGGTATACGCAAGACCCACCGCAATGCGGCCCAGCGACCGGCGGTCCATGTGCAGAGCCGCAAATTGAAAAATGCCGAACATCACGATGATGGGCAGCAGCGAGACAGCGATCTCTTCCAGATACGTAGGCAGGCTGACATGGAACAGCTGCCACAGCTCCACCGAGTCGCTCACCTCCGGCAGCACCGGCGGGATATAGGTGCTGTCCGAGGCGCGGAACACGATGCCCAGAATGAGCACTGCCAGAATGGGGCCGATGGAGCACATGGCCACCAGACCAAAGCTGTCGTCCGCCGCGTGGCGGTCGCCGCGGATGGACGAAACACCCACGCCCAGCGCCATGATAAAGGGCACCGTCATGGGGCCGGTGGTCACACCGCCGGAGTCAAAGGCCACAGCAAGAAATTCCTTGGGCACAAACGCCGCCAGAAGGAAGATCATGCCGTAGAACAGCACCAGCAGCTTTGGCAGCGAGATGCCAATGAGCATACGCAGGAAGGCAAACACCAGAAACAGGCCCACGCCCGCCGCCACCGATAAAATAAGGGTGCGGTTCGGGATGGAGGGCACCTGATTGGCCAGCACCTGCAGGTCCGGCTCCGAAATGGTGATGAGGAAGCCCAGCAGAAAGCCGATGCCCAAGATCACCGGCAGCTTCCGGCTTTTGGTGATCACCGCACCCACGCGCTCGCCCATGGGGGTCATGCTCATCTCCGCGCCCAGTGTGAAGAACATGATGCCCACCACGATCATGGCGGCACCCAGCAAAAAGCACAGCAGGATGCTGGGCGACACCGGCGCAATGGTAAAGCAGAGCACCAGCACGATGGCTGCAATGGGCAGCACTGCCTGCAGCGCTTCCAATAGTTTTTCCCGCAGTTTCGGGAGGGATGCTTTCAGGATAGCGTCCACCGCCTTTCACCGTTTTGTATCCAGTTTGTACAAATCATAAACAAGTATATGAATAGTATACAAGGCAAAAGCCGCCCCGTCAACAAACGGAGCGGCAAAGATCGGCAAAGACGCAGAAGCTTTACAGTTTCTTCCAAGTTTGTCTTTATTTCGTCAGATCTCCTGCTTTGCCAGCACGTCCGAAGTGGGGGTCTGGAACACCGGGATATTGGCATAGGGGTCAGCCACTTCTTCTGCAGGCAGGCTCTTCATGTAGGCATCCATGGATTCGGCCACCTTTTTGGCCACAGCCACCGCCTCCACCACGGTGCGTGCGCCCATCACGGCATCGCCGCCGGCAAATACGCCCTCGCGGGTGGTGCTGCCGTCCTCGCTGACGGTGAGCAGACCCTTCTGGTTGGTCTCGATGCCGGTAGTGGTCTTGACGAGGTTGCTCTCCGAGCCCTGGCTGACCGACACGATCACGCCGGTGTGGGGGTAGAAAGTCTCACTGCCCTCCACCTGCGTAAATTTACCGTCCTCGCCCTTGACGGTATCGCGGCAGATCAGGCCGTTCTCGCGAATCTCCACCGGTGCTTTGCAGAAGCGGAAGCCCACGCCCTCCAGCTTTGCATAGCTCACCTCATACTCGGAGGCACTGATGCAGCTCTCGTCGCGGCGGGCATAGCAGGTGACGTGGCGGGCACCGTTGCGGATGGCGGTGCGGGCGCAGTCCATGGCAGAGTTGCCCACGCCGATCACGGCAACATCATCGCCCAGACGGAAGGCCTTGGAGTTTGCCAGGTAGTCGATGCCAAAAGCTACATTTCCCAAAGTTTCGCCTTTGATATGCATGGCGTTGGCCTTCCACAGACCGGCACCGATGAACACGCTCTTGTAGCCGTCGCGGAACAGATCATCGATGGTGATGGTCTTGCCGATGGTGGTGTTGGGCCGCACCTTGATGCCCTTCAGCTCCAGATGGCGGTACTGGAAATCGTCCAGCACGCTGTCCGGCAGGCGATAGTTGGGGATGCCGTAGCGCATGACGCCGCCAATTTTATCGCGGGCATCAAAGATGGTCACATCGTAGCCCCAGCGTGCCAGCAGCACCGCAATGGTCAGGCCCGCCGGGCCGGAGCCAACGACTGCCGCCTTCATGCCGTTTTTGGGGGCAGGGCCGGCGGTCATTTTGTTGGCGTAGGTCGTGGAAATGTAGTCCTCAATAATGGAGAAGTGCACCGGGTCGTGGCTGGGCATCCGGTTGCGCACGCAGTGGCCCTCGCACTGGTTCTCGTGGTTGCACACCAACGCACAAACGGTGGTCAGCGGGTTATTCTCAAACAGCATCCTGCCAGCTTCGTCCATCTGGTTTGCCTTGAGCAGCCGAATGACCTCCGGGATGTTGGTGTGGATGGGGCAGCCCTGCTGGCACAGCGGCTTTTTGCAGCCCAGACAGCGGTTGGCTTCGTCCAGAACATGAAGTGCCATGAAGTTTCCTCCTTATTGCGTGCGGTTTTCTGATTTCATTCTCATTTGTTGTATCCAACATTGCATTGCTTTAATCATACACCACAAACCGTCCGGGCACAAGTGTTTCTGCATAAAATTTTTTCGATTATTTTTTGTCAATTCGTCAAAAAGATATTTTTTTGACGATATACTCCCCCCATCGGCCCGGGCACCCGGCGGCACAGTGCGCCAAAATCGCTGGCTGCTGCCTGTGCCGCCGCCATGCGGGCGCAGTCTGCATTTTCTTTTTCCAGCTTTGCCAGCGAGTGGCTCAGCGGCAGGGATGCATGCTTCAGCAGCGGAAGTGCTTCCCGCCTTGCCCCCAGCAGGTGCAGATAGGGCGGCAGAGCGGGCACTGTATCTGCCGCATAGCCCAGTGCCGCATCCATGGCAAGGCGGCGCATCCGGGCGCGGGGGTAACGCACAGTGGTCAGCGCGTCCAGCAGCTGGGGCAGGCCGGTGCAGCTGCGCACGGCGTTTTCCAGCCGGTGGTCCAATCCCTCGGAAACGCCCCGCACTGCGGCAAAAGGTTCCGGCCGGGCACAGGCCGCCCGCAGCAGAGCCAGCTCACACCGGCCCGCAGCGGCATGATCCGTATACATTCCGTCGATTTCCGCTTTTTTATACAGCTCCAGTGCTTTTTCCGGCACATAAGAAGTCAGCGCATCCGCGCCCTGCTCTGCCCAGAGGGCGCGCAGTGCGCTGGCGCTGGCAAACTGTGCGTGGCCGCTTTCGGCAAGAGCCTGCCCGTGGCCCGCCCCCACGCGGGGCAGCGGCACCGGGGTCATGGGTGCCTCCTGTTCCAGAATGGCCTTGCAGTATTCCACTGCCAGATTGTTGTTGGGCTTATCCAACAGCGCGGCCAGTGCCGTGCCAGGGCAGAGCGCTTCCACCGCCGCCTGCCGCGCCGCCGCAAAGCTGCGGGCACCGGCTGCAAGCTGGCGCTTCAGCTCGGTGCGGTAGGCTGTGCTGCACAGCACCCGGGCAGCTTCCATCAGCACGGCTGCGTCCGGCGTCTCTGCCCCGAACACCAGCGCATCGCACCCGGCGGCGGCAAGGATGCGCACCCCCGCCCGGGCAAAAGCCTCTGCCCCCGCACAGGCACAGGGCGCAGGCAGCGCAAATATCAGATCTGCCCCGCACTGCAGGGCGGCCTGCACCCGCACTGCTTCCGGCAGCAGCGGCAGTGCGCCGCGCTGGGTCAGCCCGCAGCTCATGGCCACCGCCACATGTTGTGCTCCCAGCGCTTTTGCCTGCGCCAACTGCCATGCATGGCCGTTGTGAAAGGGGTCGTACTCTGCAATGATACCGGCAAAGTTCATAGATAAGCTCCTCTGCAGGGCTGCTGCGCCCTCGGAAAGATTGTTAAATTTATATCGTATATACAGAAAACTGCAGTGGTTTTGCGCATTTGTGGGCAGGATGTACAAAAACCTTGTACACAAGCTTTACCGCTTTGCCCGGGTTGCGGCTTGAAAAGCCGCCCACCCTATTATATAATAAACACAGGAATCTGTAAAATTCTGTCCTCAGGTTTAAAAAGAGGGCAGACCAAAAACATACAGGAGGCAACACAGATGAAAGTTCTGGTTATTAACTGCGGCTCTTCTTCTCTGAAGTATCAGCTGATCGATATGGACGGCGAGAAGGTGCTGTGCAAGGGCCTGTGCGAGCGCATTGGCATGGAAAGCAGCATGATCACCCATGAGGCAAACGGCCACAAGGCCACCACGCCCGCCATCTTCCCCACCCACACCGAGGCATTTGCCGAGGTCGTGAAGAAGATGACCACCGGCGAAGGCAAGTGCATCAACGACGTGAGCGAGATCGATGCCATCGGTCACCGTGTCGTGCACGGCGGCGAGAAGTTCAAGGAGAGCTGCCTGATCACCGACGAGGTCATCGAGACCATCCGCGAGCTGAGCCCTCTGGCTCCCCTGCACAACCCCGCCGGCATTCTGGGCATCGAGGCCGCACGCAAGGTGTTCGGCAACATCCCCATGGTGGCTGTGTTCGATACCGCTTTCCACAGCACCATGCCTCCGAAGGCTTATATGTACGCCATTCCGTATGAGTACTATGAGAAGTACGGCGTGCGCCGCTACGGCTTCCACGGCACCAGCCACAAGTACGTTGCGCACAAGGCTGCCGAGTATCTGGAAGAGCCCATTGAGCGCCTGAAACTGATCACCTGCCATCTGGGCAACGGTTCCTCCATTGCCGCTGTGGATCAGGGCAAGGTCGTGGACACCTCCATGGGCATGACCCCGCTGGCCGGCCTGATGATGGGCACCCGCTGCGGCGACCTGGACCCCTCTGTGGTCAACTACCTGAAGTACACCCTGAACATCACCGGCCACGAGCTGGACGAGATCCTGAACAAGAAGTCCGGCCTGCTGGGCATCTCCGGTGTTTCCAGCGACAAGCGTGACGTGGAAGAGGCAGCTGCTGCCGGCAACAAGCGCGCACAGCTGGCTTCCGACATGCTGAACTACCAGATCAAGAAGACCGTTGGCGCTTACATCGCTGCAATGGGCGGCGTGGATGCCATCGTCTTCACCGGCGGCATCGGCGAGCACGACGCAATTGCCCGTGCAAAGGTCTGCCACCACATGGATTGGCTGGGCATCCGCATCGATACCGAGAAGAACAAGCACCCCGTGGGCGATGTGTGCGAGATCACTGCCTGGGGCGCAAAGGTGCGCACTCTGGTCATTGCTACCGACGAGGAGCTGATGATCGCCCGCGACACCAAGGAAGTCGTCGAGAAGTAACCGTTTTCCAAAGGGCTTTGCAGGGGCTGCTGCACGGAATGTGCGGCAGCCCCTTTTTCATCTTCCGGCAGTTATTTTACCCAAATCAGCCCTGTCGGATTGTGCTATCTATACAAATAACAAGGCGAATGGTTGTTTTTTGGTTGACAAATTTCAAAAAGAACGGTACAATAGAAAAGTCCTCAATTGGAGGACGTCCATTCATTCAAGCCCCTGGTAAGCTTACTGATCAGCGCGATGGTCCCAAAACCAAAGGTATGGTTACAATCCTTCCGTGGGCAAGAACTAACTAAAGAGGAGATACTACTATGTTTGAAGACAAGACTCTGGTCTGCAAGGACTGCGGTAAGGAATTTGTTTGGACTGCTGGTGAGCAGGAGTTCTACGCATCTCGCGGCTTCGAGAATCAGCCCCAGCGCTGCAAGCCCTGCCGTGACGCCCGCAAGAACGGCGGCGCACGCAGCAACAGCGGTGAGCGTCAGATGTTCGATGCTGTCTGCGCAGCTTGCGGCAAGGCTTGCAAGGTCCCCTTCCAGCCCCGTGAGGACCGTCCGGTCTACTGCTCTGACTGCTTCGCTCGCATGAAGCAGAACTAAGCGCTGATTTTTATTTAAATCGGTAACAAAAGGCCCGCTGTCGAAAGGCAGCGGGCCTTTTTGTATTCAGAGCTTCTCCTGTCTGCTTACGCAGCCATGACGGAAGGAGTCTTTCACACCAGCGGCGCAATAAACTTGAGCAGGATGCCCGCCAGATGCAGCAGCTTTTTGCCCTGCCAGATGCTTTCTTTCGTCTGCTCCACCCTGCGGCACCGGGTGAGCGTATCCTGAAAATCCGCTTCCATGTTGGCAATGCAGTCGGTGCCGCGCATCCAGACCGCGTTTTCAAAGTGATGGTACAGGCTGCGGTAGTCCAGATTGATGGTGCCCGCCACAGCTTCCACGCCGTCGGCGATCACGATCTTCGCATGGGTAAAGCCGGGCTGCCACTCGCTGATCTTCACACCCGAAGAAATCAGCGCCTTGTAGTGGGTCTTGGCCAGTGCATAAACGAACCACTTATCCGGCTTGCCGGGAAGGATCAGGTGCACATCCACACCGCGCTCTGCCGCAAAGCGCAGGGCCGTTTCCAGCTCGCCGTCTAAAATCAGATACGGCGTGATGATGTGCACATACTTCCGGGCGCGGTTGAGCATATCCATGTACACCATTTCGCCCACCCGCTCACCGTCCAGCGGGCAGTCCCCGTAGGGCACCACAAAGCCCTTGGCGTTTGCTGCCGCCGGGATGGGATCGGACAGGAACTGCTCAAACTCCGGCTGGCGCAGGATGCACCACATCTGCAGGAACAGCGCCGTCATGGAGCGCACACCTTCGCCTTCCAGCATCAGGGCCGAGTCCTTCCAGCGGCCATACTTTTCTATGTGGTTGATGTACTCATCTGCCAGATTCACGCCGCCGGTAAAGCCCACCTGGCCATCAATGACCAGAATTTTGCGGTGGTCGCGGTAGTTGTAGTGAGTGGAAACAAAGGGCGTGACCGGCGAGAACACCTTGCACTGGATGCCCAGCGCTTCCAGCCGGCTGGGGTAATCCCGCGGCAGAGTGGAAAACTCGCAGGTGCCGTCATACATCACCCGCACATCCACCCCCTGCGCTGCCTTGCGGGCCAGCACTTCCAGAATGCGGCCCCACATCAGGCCTTCATCCACGATGAAATATTCCAGAAAGATGTATTTTTTTGCCGTTTCCAGCTGGCGCAGCATTTCATCGAACATGGCTTCGCCGCCGTTGAAGTAGGTGGCCACCGTGTCGGCATAGACCGGAAAACCGCCCCCCTTGCCCCGCAGATACCGTGCCAGCGGCACCGCTTCGGGTGCCTGCTCCTGCAAAAGCTCCACGGTCTGCTCATTCTGCGGCAGCTGGGCGCGGGTCCGGCCCTCCAGATCCAGCAGGCGGTGCTTCAGGGCATTGTGGCCCACATCACTTTTGGTGTACCAGAACAGCGGCACGCCCAGCACCGGCATCAGCGCCGTGACCACCAGCCATGTGATGCGCACGCTGTTGTCCATGTCCTGATTGAGCAGATAGACCATCATTGCCGCTGTTACCAGCAGGGTGCCGCCAAAATAATGCGGCAGCAGCCCGCCGAACCACTGCAGCAGGCTGAACAGCGCGAACGCCTGTAAAAGCAGCAGAACCAGCACCAGACCAAAACGGCTGAAAATAGCGTGTACCACGCCCTTCTGTCCCCGTTTGAGCAGGCGGATGCCGCCATCCTCAAACACCCGGACCTTGTCCTTCATATTTTGCTGAAATTGTTTTTTCTGCATGGCATTTTTCCTTATCTCACACATTTGCAGCCCTGGGGCTGTAAAAATGTGCCGGTTTGTGTTATGATGTACAGGAACAAGCCCGCCCGGCGCTGTGTCCCGGACAGGCATCTTTGTACCTATTATAATCCATTCCTGCCCTTTTTTCCACCCAAAACGGCAGGATGATGCAGGAGGGACCCCTATGAATAATCTGATCATTGGCATTGCAGGCGGCTCCGGCAGCGGCAAGACCACCCTTGCTCTGCGGCTGAAGGAGCGTTTTGGCGAGGATGAAGTACGCCTGATCTCCCACGACAGCTATTACAAGCGCCACGACGAGCTGCCCTTTGAGGAGCGCTGCAAGCTGAACTACGACCACCCGGATGCTTTTGACAACGCTTTGCTGATCTACCATCTGCAGGAGCTGAAGGCAGGCCGCGCCATCGACTGCCCGGTGTACGACTACTCCAACCACAACCGCAGCGACAAGGTACAGCACATCGAGCCCGCACCGGTTCTGATCGTGGAAGGCATCCTGCCCTTTGTGGAGCCCAGCAAGCGCAATGCGGATATCATCGTGCCCAACGGCGGCGAGAACACCACCGCCATTGAAATGCTGGCTCACCACATCCGCAGCCTGATCGAAAAGGCAAACATGGTGTAAATTTCCACTTCATTTTTTGCACGCAAAAGGAGCCACTGCACAGGTTGTGCAATGGCTCCTTTTTTCTTATCTCAGTGGATAGAGGTACGCACCAGTGCGCGCTTGAGACGCGCCTGAGCCAGCTCGTAGTCCTTCTGGTCGAGGTTCTTCTTCGCAAGGATCTCCTCCGCGCGCTTCTTGGAAGCCTCAGCGCGGGCCTGATCGATCTCCTCGGCCCACTCCCATGTGGTGGCGACCAGACGCACTTCGCCATCCAGCACGCTCAGCAGCCCGCCCATGCAGGCGGCGCGGCGGCGCTGGCCCTCGGCATCCACGATATGGGCTTCGCCCATGCCCAGCGCGGTGCAGTAATCCCCGTGTTTGGCAAGGATGGCCAGATCGCCGTCAATGGCGCGGCAGACGATGCGCTCGGCCTGCCCGTCAAAGGCGCAGCCGTCCGGCGTGACCACCGTCAGATGAAAGGTCGTCATGGTTTACCCTTTCT
>ERZ836760.2352-NODE-2352-length-15415-cov-65.518359_pt1 | contig 15415 bp, 10 predicted proteins | sample MGYA00519941_ERZ836760 | MGnify/ENA primary metagenome ERZ836760 (study PRJEB31850, sample SAMEA3708807) | human gut metagenome | biome: human gut; feature: human-associated habitat; material: faeces | place: China | collected 2014 ... | reverse complement strand
CAACATAGGTTGTCAGTTGGATTTTCAATCGGGTGCGTTGTTTTATGGTTTTCTGACGAAAACGCCCCAAGGCCTTAAGATCCATCATATCAAGATCATAAAAACTGACGAATCTGAGGTCATCCTGCATCATAAGAGTTTTAGCAATCACATATGTGTCGACCTTATCTGTCTTAGTTTTGCGAATGTTGTTTTTACGCATCTGACAGGTTTTGATGGGGTTCAACACACACACTTGGTAAAACTCAGCAACAAGGTATCGAACAAGGTTGTCACCGTAGTGTACCGTTGACTCAAGACCGATGATGATGCTGTTCTTGTCGAATGAGTCGAGCTTAGAGACCAGCAGTTGGAAGCCATCAGCGTCGTTTGTGAATTTGAACGGCTCAAGAATTATTTCACCGTCGGAAGAAATCACAGTGGCGAAATGGTTGAGTTTGGCAATATCAATGCCTACATAAATTTTCATGAGGTTGTACCTCCCTTTCCTAAAGTCTGATACCATGATGTCCACCATCGATTATCATCGTAGACTTGATAGAAATAAGTACTTTGAGTGAAAACACTCCGGCAACATCCAGCTGATAAACAATTCAGATAAAGGTAGCGGCAATACACTCCAGTTGAGTAGTCAAGCTACAGGAAAAAATCAAAAGTCCATAGTATCTGAATTGTATTGAACCACGATATTAAAAGAAAGGAAACGTGTGATAATTAACTTCCTAATTATCATACAAGATATAAAATGAATAAAATTATGTTTGATATAGCGATAAATATGAATGATGGAATTCCGTGGGATATAAGGACATATGCAAAGATATTATACAAACCATTTTCTATAATAGAACAAGAATATAAAAATATGGAACATGCTGGGTATGTTGCAGGAGATAGATTAACATTAAAAGCTAAAAAATATTTAGAAGTACATAAAATTGATACAGCAATTATTTTGGCAGCGGGTATTTCTTCGAGATTCGTTCCTATTTGTTTTGAAACGCCTAAAGCTTTATTGAAGGTAAAGGGAGAGGTTTTAATTGAAAGACAAATTAAGCAATTAATTGAAAAAGGGATAAAGAAAATTGTGATTGTCGTTGGATATATGAAGGAAAGGTTTTATTATCTTAGAAATAAATATGGAGTGGTTTTAGTTGAAACAGATACATATAATGTAAGAAATAATCATGCAAGTGTTTATGCTGCAAGAAAGTATTTGGGTAATACAATAGTCACTTCTGCAGATTTATATTTTAATACAAATATATTTCAGACATATGCATATGATGCATATTATACTTGTGTATATAAAGAAGGACAAACAGAGGAACGTGGAATAGAAACAGATATATATGATAAGATCAATAAGACTTTTTATTCTGCAAATGATACATGGGTAACTTTGGGATATGCATACTTTAATAAAAGATTTTCTGAAAATTTTTTAAATATAATGGAAGAGGAATATAATTATCCTGAAACGATGGGAAAATTTTGGGCGGATATTCAAGATGAACATCTGTCTCAGCTATATATGTATGCTAAAAGATGTGACAATAATATTATTTATGAATTTGATTCATTAGAGGAATTGAGAGGATTTGATACCGATTATATTAATGATACAAAATCAGAGATTATTTCAAAAATGGCAATTGAGTTAGGAACAAACCAAGGTAAATTGAAACAATTTAAACCAATTTCCAAAGAGGACTTGAGTCGAGGTTTTACTTTTATTTACGAACATCATAAATATTTATGTAAGGTTGCAAATGACCATAGCATTGTCAGTATTAAACGATATGATGATAGTTTGCAAGAATTATTGAATCTTATAGAGAGTTTTTCTTCGTATTATAACATGACTTTACCATTATGTGCAGCAGAAAATGTGATATCACCGTTTGTAAAATTGCCATTGTCTATGGGATTTCAAGAAAGATATATTGTAGGAAATACTTATTCATATATGGAAAAAGATAATTTTATAGGAAGTACATATTTGTTGCCTTTCTATCAAATGATTTCTGAAAAATGTGAGAAAATATTTCATGCGAAATATACAGATGCTAGAACTTTAACGGGGATGAATTGTTTAATGATGGTGCTTACCGCACTCTCGAATATTGGTGATAAAATTGTGATATTAGGAGCAGATGCCGGAGGACATTCTTCGGTAAAACCAATAGCAGAGAGGTTGGGGTTGGTTGTATCTGAGGCACCATTTGATTATAAAAAACAGGATATAGATTACGATAGGTTAAATGTTTATTTAAAGGAAGAAAATGTAAAATTTGTTCTTATTGCTCCGTCGGATATAATTCGCCCTTTTGAAATTCAGAAGATGAATACTGAACAAACAATATTATTATATGATGCAAGCCAGATATTAGGGTTAATTGGGGCAGGGATAATAACTAATCCCTTAGATGAAATAAAAAATATGGTTCTTTTTGGGGGAACTCATAAAACCTTTCCGGGACCTGCAAGTGGAATAATAATGACAAATGATGAAAAAATTCATACAAAACTAGAAACTACAATCAATCCAATATATATTCGTCATACACAAATGCATCAAAAGGTAAGTTTGTTATTTGCATTGATTGAATTTGATATATTTGGGAAAACATATGAGGAGCATATCATTGAATTGTCAAATTCGCTGGCACAGGCACTTCATAAATATGGGTTTAATATTGGCACCGCAGGAAACGTATATACGGAAACACATGAGATTTTTATGTATACAAGCGAGGAGGTTATGAATCGAATATATGAGAATGGAATTAGATTTGGTATAACATTTAATAAAAAGCATAAAAAATTATTTAATGGTTATGGTATAAGGTTTGGCACTCAAGAAATAGCAAGATATGGTTGGCCCAAGGAAACTATGAGCCAGATTGCGGAGATTATATATGAAATATCTAAATTAGAAGTAGATGATGCAAAAGTACATGATTTAATTGCAAGTCTTCCAGAAAAAAAGATACAGTATACTTTTGATGAATCAGAAATTGTACGTTTTAAAAAATATATTATGTAAAAATATAGAGGTGGAAATGGAAAAAATAAGTGTAATTGTCCCCATATATAGAGTAGAGGATTATTTGGAACAATGTATAGAAAGCATATTATCACAGACATATACGAATTTAGAGATTATACTTATAGACGATGGATCAGATGATTGTTGTCCGCAAATATGCGATAGCTATGCTCGTAGAGATAATAGAATTGTTGTCATTCATAAAAAAAACGGAGGACAAGATGAAGCGAGAAAGGTTGGAATGAAAGTTGCAACAGGAGAATACATAGGATATGTCGATGGGGATGATTGGATTGATCCGGAAATGTTTGAAGTATTAATGCAATATGCTATTAAGGAAGATGTTGAAATTGTTGAATCTGGAGTTATTGATTCATGGGAAGATGGAAGGCGAGAGGAAAGAGTGTCTTTTCTTGAGGAGGGAAGATACAAAGGTGAAAGATTCGATAAGTTGCTTGCACCATTTTTAATATATTCAGGTAAATTTTTTAGATATGGAGTAATGCCGTATTTGGTTACAAAACTGTTTAAAAAAAGTGCCATAGAAAAATATCAGATGTTAGAAGAGCCAACCGATAATTTGGTGGACGATGTTATGTGTGTGTACCCCTGTATTATTGCTAATAGATCTATATATGTTACTCATAAATGTTTTTATCATTATAGGGTTCGGGAAAATTCAACCAAAAGAACAGTACGAAAAGATATTTCGTCAATAGTTAAAAAATATTATTACAATTGGGTTAGTCGATTTTATGGTGCAAAAGAAACTGATAATATTGAATTTCAGATTCGTTATTTCGTATTGTATTTGTTGCTATGCAAATGCCCATATATGTTTGATAAAGGAATTGAGGGATATTTAAAACCATATGGAATAGTTCCGTTTAATTGTAAAATTATTCTGTATGGAGCTGGGACCGCGGGTATTCACTTATATAATTATTTAAAAAATCAAGATAATATTGATATTTTAGCTTGGGCAGATAAAGGTTACAGAAATTTTGCTAATAATTGGAATATTATTTCTCCATCAGAAATAAAAAAATATCAATATGATTATATAATTATTTCAATCTTATCAGAAACAGCTGTGGTAAGTGCAAGGACTGACTTAATTCAATTAGGCATACCCGAGAATAAGATAAGATGGATAAAAACGGAATATATCGAAGCACCGGAAAAATTATTTAATGAGTGTGTCGACAGAGAAATATAGAGGTTAACTACAATATGCGGAGAGATAAGGTAAAAATAAAAATGGTAAAATACCCAAAAGCGATAGCTATGTATCTTCCTCAATTCCATAATGTGAAAGAAAACAATATGTGGTGGGGAGAAGGATTTACAGATTGGCGGGCAATGGAATGTGCAAAACCATTGTTTGATGGTCATAAGCAACCGAAGAGCCCTTTAAATAATTATAAATATGATCTTATGGATAAAAAAACTATGCAATGGCAGGCAGATTTGATGCATAAGTATCATGTTTATGGCTTGTGTTTTTATCATTATTGGTTTAAAGAAGGAAAAAAAATATTAGAAAAACCAGCCGAGAACTTGTTGAAGTGGAAAGATATAGATATGCCATTTTGCTTTTGTTGGGCAAATGAATCATGGGTAAGATCCTGGAGCAAACTGAATAATCAGAATGTTTGGGCAAGTCAATTTGAGACGAATTATAAAGGAGAAGATAAAAAAGGTGTTTTATTGGAGCAGGATTATGGTTGTGAGTTAGATTGGATTCAACATTTTAATTATTTAAAAGCGTTCTTTTCTGATCAGCGATATATTAAAAAAGATAATAAACCTGTGTTTATAATTTATCGACCTCTTGATATTGCGTGCATAGATGATATGTATGAATTATGGAACAAATTAGCAATTGAAGAAGGATATGATGGTATATATATGATTGGGGCATGTAGAAATGAAGAGTGTCCAAAGTTATTTGATGCCAGGTTCATTCAAGAACCGATGTCAACGATTAAAAAGTATTATAATGATAGATTCAATAATGTGAATAGGACAGAAGTCGCAAGATACGTGTCTTATGATGACATATGGAATACTTTGTTAAAGAATGAGCCGGTGGGGACAAAGACCTATTATGGAGGATTTACAGGATATGACGATTCACCAAGACGTGGAAACGCAGGAACTGTTATCTTTAATTCAACACCTGAGAAGTTCAAAGTGTATTTGGCAGATTTATATGCAAAAAATGCAGTTGCAGGAAATGAATTTGTATTTATTAATGCATGGAATGAATGGGGGGAAGGAACATATCTTGAGCCGGATACAGAATATGGTTATGAATACTTAGAGGCCTTTTCTTATGCAGAAAACCATTATATGGAGGAAATGTATAAATATGAACAATCAGATTCTGATTCAGAAGAAGAAAGATTATTGGTGCGATTGCAAGAAGAGAAAACGCGTTATATAACAGAAAAATGTTTATTAGATAAATGGCTATATTTGGAAAGGAATAGGTGCTCTATTACTAATTATTTTGAAAATAATAATGTGAATCATATCGCAATATATGGATATGGTATATTTGGGAAACAATTACTATCAGAAATAGAGAAGCAAGATAAGATAATGTGTGATTATATTATCGATAAAAATTCAGAAGGATTAAATATGAAAAATGTATATAGCCCAGATAATGCACTCCCTAAAACAGAAATGATTGTTGTTACAACTATACATATTTATAATGAAATATACAATCTTCTAAAAAACAGGACAAATTGCAAAATTGTATCATTAAAAGAAATTTTAGATGGTGTTAGTTTAGATTTGTGAAAAGAGGTGGATGTAAATGAAGTGGAAAAATAAAGGAAGAGAATTTGACGAATGCGCCTCTTCAATTTCAGAGAAATTTAAAAAAAATATATATGTTTTTGGAACGGGACAGGTAGGAGAACGGCTGGGATATAGTCTAATGAATTTTGGGATGCTGGGCGGATTTATAGATAACAGCATTAAGAAACAGGGCAGAGAATTTCTGGGAATGGAAGTGCTTTCTCTGGATGAGTATCTGGAAGGAACTAATGAGAAAGCTATTGTTATTGCAACTACATATAAGAATAATTCAAACGAGATAGAAAATCAGCTTATTTGTGCTGGATTACATAGAGGACAGGACTATTATCTGACAGATGAATTTGTTAGTAAAGTACTTCCTATACTCGCAGTTTATGAATATAATAAGACGTTTATGTGGTTGGCACAAATTGTTCTTACCGAGAGATGTTCTCTGAAATGTAAAAAGTGTGCACATGCATGTGCATATGTTGATTATTCATCAAAAGATATGCCTTTAGAGGAAGTATATAAAAGTGCAGATTGTTTTTTTAAAAAAATAGATTTTATTGGAGAATTTGTATTGATTGGGGGAGAACCTTTATTATACAGAGAGCTAGCAAATGCGATAGAATATATAGGGAAACATTATCGTAAACAAATGGGAAATTTTTGTATTACTACAAATGGAACGATTATTCCAGGAGAAGAAGTATTAATTGCGTGTAAAAATAATTGTGTAAAATTTGAAATATCAAATTATTCTAAAACTTTGCCATGGATAAAAGAACGACAAGATAAGTTGATAAAAGAATTAAATAAATATGGAATAGCATACGTGTTGGCTTCAGAAGATGGAAATTGGATAGATTATGGATTTGATGAAGTAAATAACAAAATAGATGAAGATTATTTAATTGATATATTTGATGCTTGTCATACGCCATGCAGAGAGGTACGAGGCAGTAAATTATTTTATTGTGTTATGGCAAGAAGTGTGTCAGACAATATGGGATTTGGTGAAAATGAAGAGGATTATCTTGATTTAGAGAAAATGAGTGAAGATAATTATAAAAAGGAATTGATAGAATATAATTATGGGTATTCGGAGAAAGGGTATTTGAAAATGTGCCATAGGTGCCGTGGGAAAAATGCAGAAAAATTTCCAATTCCGGTAGCTGAGCAGCTGATAGATGAAAATACTTAAGACAATTGATCTGTCAAAACCGAAGGATAATGATTTACAAGATGTATTGGTTTTGTACATACTTTTTAACAAGTTGTTTTATTATAGGTGTAATTGAATGAAAAATTTATATACTATAATTTCAGATGAAGAAGAGAATATATCTCATATTGTAAATGAAGGTATTACTGCCGCAGTTATTATTTTTCTGTATCATGACGAAAGGTATATGAATACAATCGGTATATACAGAACATTATATAACGAGATGAGAGAGCAGTTATCATTTGATTCAACATTGAATGAAATCTAATGTGTATGTAATTGAATATAATTGAGAGGAGAAAGAAAATTTGATTAAAAAAAGAGTAATTGTATTTGGAACTGGAAAGCAATATGAGAATAATAAAACTATTGTAAATAAATATGCAGACATAATAGGACTTATAGATAATAATCCTGATCTATGGGGGAAGACAAAAGATAGTATTGTTATTTATAAGCCGGAAGATATTTTTACATTGTGCTATGATTGCGTTGTTCTTGAGGCGGTAAGAGCAAACGAAATGAAAGAGCAGCTATTAGCTATGGGGGTTGACAAAACGAAAATCAAATACCATACCGAATTTTATGCGGAATATGCAGAGAATGAAATTAAATATTACAACAACTTTGGAATGAAGGATAATAATGAGAATATTTTGTTTATTACCAATGACTTGGGATATCATGGTGCAGCCATTGCAGCAGTTTATGCTACAAAGGCTTTAATGAAAAGGGGAAAAAATGTTTTACTTATAGCAACTTCAGGTGATGAAAAATTTATTGAGGAGATGACGAAGCAAGATATTCATATAGCGATAGATAAAAAAATACCATATATAGGTGAGTATGAAAAAATCTGGATTAAAAGATTTGATTTTGTTATTGTTAATGTTTTCAATTTGATAAGATGTGCATATGAAGTGTCACAAATTAGACCTTCATTTTGGTGGATTCATGAGGCGAAAGATTCATTCGAGATAACAATTGGTGAATTCCCAGAGTATTTTGTTGTTGATAAAATGGAAAAATGTAATATTGTTGCGGTAGCTTCAATTCCTCAAAATAATTTTAATGATTATTTTAAGGGAATGGTTAAGGAGCGCCTGCTATATGGAATTCCGGATGAAAACAATTTCAAAATAGATAGCAATGAAAAAAAAGATAAAACAGTTTTTGCAATTATAGGAACATGTTGTCAAGGTAAATCACAGAAGATATGTATTGACGCTTTCAAAATGATGTCACAAGAGAAAAGGAAAGAAATAGAATTATGGGTTATAGGTAATGTTGGTAATTCATTATATTGTGAAGAACTAATTGAAGCAACAAAAGAGGAAGAAGAAATTAAATTTATGGGAGTATGTTCAAGGGAAAAAATGAAAGAGGTATTTCCCAAAATAGATGTACTTTTATGTCCATCAGAAGAAGACTCGATGCCTATTGTTGTTACAGAAGCAATGATGTATGGCAAAGTTTGTGTAGTATCAGATATGGTTGGTACATCCGAATATATAATAGACGGATATAATGGATTTATATGTAAGCAAGGTGATGTATGTGAGTTATATTATAAGTTAGAATACATTTTGGAAAATCGTGATATGATTTCCTTAATTGGAAAAAGAGGACGAGATATATATGATAAATATTTTTCTATGGATATTTTTGCTGAAAATTTAGAAAAAACGATGCATAGATACGGATTGAAATAAAGTAATTGGAGGATGATTAGATGAAATATGATGAAACATATAAGAAGTTCGAATTATATGCTGATGAAATTTGTTCTAATTTCAAACAAAGAGAAAAGGTATTTTTGTTTGGTGCAGGAGTTTTAGGAAGAGGATGCTGTGTTACATTAAAAGAATATGGATGTTTTGCAGGATTCATTGATAATAATAAGAAGAATGTTAAGTATGGATGTGGAGAAGATAATGTGATCTCATTTGAAGAGTATTTGGAAAATAATGAGCATGGACTAATAGTGGTAACAGCTTCCCCCAAAAATACACCTGTTATTGTAAAGCAGCTTATAAAAGCAGGATTACGAGAACAAAAAGATTTTTATGTATATAGAGATTTTAAGGATTATGTTTTCCCAATTGTTTCATATTATCTCTATGGAAGAAATTTCATGTCATTGGCGCAGGTATCATTAACAGAGCGTTGTACATTGAAATGTCAAAAGTGCGCGCATGGCTGTTTCAATGTGAAAAATGATGCTATTGATATGAGTTTAGAAGAAGCAAAAAAAAGTGTGGATACCTTCTTTTTATACATAGATTACATACAGGAATTTGTGCTAATAGGTGGGGAACCATTATTATATAAAAATCTGGGAGAAATTATAGAGTATATAGGCGAAAAATACAGAAAAAAAATAAGCATATTTTCAATAACAAGTAATGGATCTATTATGCCAGATAATAATATAATTAAAATGTGTAAAAAGTATAATGTTTTATATAGAATTTCTAATTATTCAAAACAGGTAACATACTTAGAACAAAGATATAAAGAATTAACTGAATTGTTAATGAGAGAAAAAATACAGTATGTGTTAGGAAATCCAGAGGACACTTGGATGGATTATGGATTTGATTATTTAGATAGGGATGCAGCAGAAGAAGAATTAATAACGGTTTTTGATAATTGCAAGACACCTTGCAGAGAAATAAGAGGAAATAAGCTATATTATTGTGTGATGGCACGTAGTGTATCTGAGAATTTAGGATATAATATTGGAGAAAATGATTACTTGGATTTAGGACAATTGGATTCAATAGATGGAGGGAAAAAAATACTTGAATTTAATTTAGGATATTCAGAAAAAGGATATCTTGATATGTGTAATCATTGTTATGGAAAGGAAGCATATTTACATCCAGTTCCTGCTGCAGTTCAAGTGAAGCGTGAGTAACAAAGAAATTAAATAGATAAAGAATGTTGAGTAAATGTATGAAAGATGAAAAAAAAATAAGTATTATTGTACCAGTATATAATTCTGAAAAATATTTAGATAAATGCATAAACAGTATTTTGAAACAAACTTATAAAAATATAGAAATTATTGCAATAAATGATGGCTCGACAGATGGAAGCTACGAGAAACTTAAAAGTTATGCAAAGAGAGATGATAGAATAAGGGTGTTCAATCAGGATAACAAGGGTTCGACTGAAGCTAGAATTAAAGGAGTTCAACAAGCAAGGGGAAAATGGATAGGCTTTGTTGATAGTGATGATTGGATTGAACCGAATATGTTTGAAAAACTATATATATATGCAGAAAAATACAATTGTGATTTGGTATCATCTGGCATTGTGCATGACTTTGAAAATGGAAGAAAATCTGAAGAAGTATTTGATGTATATGACGAAAAACTGTATACAGACTTAACGCAAGATATTTATCCTTCGATGATTTATGATTTTGAGTCAGAAGAAATGGGATTAAAATGTACATTGGTTAATAAGTTATTCAAAAAAGAATTATTAGAGCAAGTCTTTTTGAATATTAATACAAAAGTATTTTATGGTGAAGATGCTTTGACAATTTATCAGTATTGTTTGTTGTGTAATAATATGTATATATTAAAAGAAACGTATTATCATTATTATATTCATGAAGGATCTGTGTGCAGGAATGCGGATACAAAATTGATACAAAATACATATTATTTATATACTAATTTGCAAAATGTTTTTCTTAATTCAGAAATTAAATATGTTTTAATGAAGCAATTGAAGCACTACGTTATTACACTTGAAATGCATACATTAAAACAACTTTATAAAATAGATATGTTGTCATATGCCGTGTGGGATTTTAAAGAATATAAATTAATATATGATAAAAAAATGGTAATATATGGAGCGGGGGCATGTGGACAAGCTTTGTACAGAGACATTGTTAAAATGGGAAAATCAGAAAACATTATTGGATGGGTAGATAAACAATATCTATCGAAGAGAGATGAATGTTTATATGATATTCAGCCCGTTGATTGGATAAAGGATAAAATTTTTGATTTTATTATAATTGCTATTAAAGATGAAGATACTGCGATGGATATTAAGAAAGATTTAATGGAAAAATATTTTGTTAGTTCAGAGAGTATTGTGTGGTCAAAGGTGACATATATAAAATTTGGTTAGACAATCTATTATTAGTAAGCATAAAATGCAAAAATAATGAGAAGGAGACCACAATGAATAAAATAAAAATCTCAGTAATTATGCCTTCCTTAAATGTAAGTAAATATATAAAACAATGCCTTCAGAGTGTCCTGAATCAGACTTTAGAGGATATTGAAATCATATGTGTTGATGGCGGCTCCACAGATGGAACTTTAGATATTATTCAGCAATACGTTAAGAAGGATAACAGAGTTAAACTTATACATTCAGATATTAAGAGCTATGGTTATCAGATGAATCTTGGTATAAAAGAGGCATGTGGTGACTATATAGGGATTGTTGAAACAGATGATTATATTCAAAGTGATATGTATGAGAGACTATATGATGTTGTAGTCGGTAATCCGGAAGAAGAGATTGATTTTGTTAAGGCAAATTTTAATCTGATTGCAGAATGTAAAGGTAAAGTGATTTGTGTGCCATTTGCAAGAGATTTTGATAAGAGCATGTTGAATCGAGTTCTAGATTTGTCAGAAGAGAGAAATATGTATGATTTGAATCATATATGGAGCGGCATATATCGAAGAGATTTTTTGATTGGTAATTCCCTATGGTTTAATGAAACAATGGGAGCATCATTTCAGGATACTAGTTTTTCATTATTTGTTAATCTTGTTGCGGAGAGATGCGTGTATATAGGTTATGAAGGATACAATTATAGAACGGACAATGAAGGTTCTTCTGTTAAATCAGATACCAAGATAGATTGTGTTATTCATGAATATGAATATGTGGTGAATAAATTAAAGCAGTTAGGGTTATATGATGATGTACGAAAACGTCTCGTATTAACAAATAAGCTTTATACATATAAATGGAATTATATAAGACTTTCAGAACAATCTGCCGCTAAATTCTTTGATTTGATTCAGGATGAAATGAAAGAATATGATGTTGATAATGTTTTGAGATGTTCTCTTACTAGTGAACAGAGAGAAATCCTAACATTGTTAACTAACTCAGAGGAAGTTGTTGAGATAAGAAACAATCAGGAAAGTGCAGAGAAAAGCTTCTATGATTTGTTGGATAGGTTAACCGGTTTTCCAAGAGCTGTGATTGTTAGCGCAGGAGAATATTGTAGAAGAATTGTACAGGTACAAGAAATTCTTTCATTAGATTTTATTGAAGCGATTTGTGATAATTCTTTAGACGTTCAGGGAACTAATATATTTGGACATATTGTTGATAGTATCGATAATGTTGTAAAAAAATATCCAGATGATTATTTTGTAATAGCAAATAAAAAATATTCGGAGCAGATATATAATCAGCTGATGGAATTAGGAGTAAGTAAGAACAAAGTGATAAAATGCACAGCGTTGCCATCTGGAGTGGTGTTGTTGGAATTATGTGTTAGATATTCAACCACCGAATCACACTGAACACCAGTACACTCTTAGAAGTGTAATAAGGCCTTTAGAGTACTCAGTCTCTAGAGGCTTTTATAGATAACCTGATAATTCATGGAGGAATGATATGGCAGAGAATACTACAGCGGTCAGCTGTGATGAATTAGTTAAAGAATTTTCCAAAGGCGCATTAGTGTGGTATAACTTTAAGCCAGATTGTGATATTTTATATCTGTATAATGATAAAGAAGATGCCGCAGTTAACGAATTTCTGCAGCAGAAGGGAACAGTTACATTATGTTCATGCATTGAACTAGCAGAGGCAAAGCTGGAAGTAAACAGGTATGATTACATAGTTGGTATAGATGTTATAGAGGAATGTCAGAATCCAGCAGAATTGCTGAAAGCATGCCACAAAATGCTAAAATCATCAGGAAGGATTGTGCTTGGAACAGAGAACCGCTATGCAATTAAGTATATATGTGGAGACAGAGACCCATATACTAACCACAGTTTTGATGGGACGGAGAATTACAGAAGGTTATCAGATGCAGACAGAAATCTGATTGCAGGAAGATGCTATTCTATGGCAGAGTTAAAGTTGATGCTTTCGCAGGCTGGATTTGAGAATGATAAATTTTATTCTGTAATGCCGTCTTTGCAGGAAACGCAGCTTGTATATGCAGAAGGATATGAACCGGTTGAAGAACTGGCTATGAGGTATTTCCCGCTTTATAACTATCCGGATAGTGTGTTTCTTGAAGAACAGTACCTGTACACTGATTTAATAAAGAATGGTATGTTTCATAAGATGGCTAATGCTTACATTATAGAATGCAGCATGGACGGACGGTTAGATGATACCCTTCATGCAACCATATCACTTGACAGAGGACATGATAATGCGCTTGTAACCAGCATATGTGAACATGATGGAGTAAGAAATGTAATTAAGAGGGCTGTTTACAAAGAAGGAATACATAAACTTAAAGAGATGCAGGATAATCTTTATGATTTGCATACAAGAGGAATAAATGTAGTTGATTCATCTGTTGAGAATGATATATTTATAATGCCTTATGTTGATGCTCCGGTTGCGATGAATGAATTAAAGGCTATTGCTAAAAAAGATAGAAATGCATTTTTAAAGGCAATGGATGATATGTACGAATTAATTCTTAATTCTTCAGAGCATACGGGGATTATATCGGAGAAAGACAGGAATAGTGCTGATGGTCGGGATTTAGGAACTATTCTTGAAAAGGGATATATTGATATGGTTCCGCTTAACTGTTTCTATGATGGAACAATTGAAGATTCAAAGAGCAGGTTCATATATTATGATCAGGAGTTTTATTGGGATAACTGTCCGGCTAAGGCAATTATGTATCGTTCCATATCTATTATATATGATGGGACTGATAAAGAATTTGAAAGAATAATGCCAAGAACAGAACTCCTGAACAGATATGGATTAGCTGAATGTGAAGATATATGGCAGCGTATGTCCTCAAGGTTTACGGAGACTTTGAGAAAGCAGAAGCAGTTAAGACCATATTATGAGAACAAGAGAATTGATGGAAGAATTCTTTATACTAACAGGGAAAAGATTAATTATAGTGCTAAAGAATATCAAAAAATTTTTGTTGATATATTTGATGGATTTGATGATTCTAAGAAGCTTATTCTTTTTGGCTCAGGAAGATTTACAGAAAGATTTTTGTTTCAGTTTGCAGGAGATTATAACATTTATTCTATTGTTGATAATAACAGTGCAAAATGGGGAACGACAATGCAGGGAGTGCCGATTAATTCACCTGATATATTAAAGGATACTCCAGAAAAAGACAGACATATCATTATATGTATAAAGGGATATAATGGTGTTGTTAACCAGTTAAAAGATATGGGAATAACGGATTATCATATATATGATCCGGGTAATGATTATCCTAATAAAAGCAAAGAACATGTTGCACAGAGTCTTGCGCAGACTGGCGATTCAGGATTGAAAGAATCGGACATGGATAAACCATACAATGTTGGATATATTGCGGGAGTGTTTGACCTGTTTCATATCGGGCATCTTAATATGTTTAAAAGAGCTAAGGAACAGTGCAGGTATCTGATTGTAGGTGTTGTGTCAGATGAAGGCGTAAGGCTTAATAAGCAGGCAGAACCTTTTGTACCATTTGAAGAACGTATAGAGATGGTGCGTTCATGCAGATATGTCGATGAAGCAGTGAAGCTGCCGCTTAATTTTGCCGGAACAAGAGATATGTTTAAGAAATATCATTTTGATGTACAGTTCTCAGGAAGTGATTACGAGCATGATCCAGCATGGCTTTCTGAAAAGGAATTCTTGGAGAAGAATGGCTCTACTATGGTATTCTTTCCTTATACGCAGAGTACAAGCTCTACGAAGCTTAAGAAAGCGATTGAGAGCAAGATAAAACAATAAAATAATTTTTTTGATTTTTTTATGACTCAGGGGTTAAGTATTAAGAATTAGCTCCGATATATAAAACATAAATCACAATGATAATAAAAATATGGTTTAATTATAGGAAGTTTTTATTTCAAGGAGGAATTTAATTATGGTAGTACAGCACAATTTATCAGCAATCAACACAAACAGACAGATGGGAGTTGTAACAGACGCTCTTCAGAAGTCTACAGAGAAGTTATCATCAGGATATAAGATTAACAGAGCAGCAGATGATGCAGCAGGTCTTTCAATCTCAGAGAAGATGAGAAGCCAGATCAGAGGTC
>ERZ836760.2342-NODE-2342-length-15462-cov-26.242877_pt1 | contig 15462 bp, 11 predicted proteins | sample MGYA00519941_ERZ836760 | MGnify/ENA primary metagenome ERZ836760 (study PRJEB31850, sample SAMEA3708807) | human gut metagenome | biome: human gut; feature: human-associated habitat; material: faeces | place: China | collected 2014 ... | reverse complement strand
TTGAACTCCTTGCCGCAGCCGATGGGCCAGTTCATGGGGTAGGTCTTGATGCCCAGGATCTCCTCGATGTTCTCCATCAGCTCAAAGGGGTCGCGAGCTTCGCGGTCCATCTTATTGATGAAGGTGAAGATGGGGATGTGACGCAGGGTGCAGACCTTGAACAGCTTGATGGTCTGGGCCTCAACGCCCTTTGCCGCATCGATGACCATGACAGCGGAGTCCGCTGCCATCAGGGTGCGGTAGGTATCCTCCGAGAAGTCCTGATGGCCCGGGGTATCCAGAATGTTCACGCACTTGCCTGCATAGTTGAACTGCAGGACAGAGGAAGTGACAGAAATACCGCGCTGCTTCTCGATGTCCATCCAGTCGGACACAGCGTGCTTGGCGCTCTGCTTGCCCTTGACGGAACCGGCCTGATTGATGGCTCCACCGTACAGCAGCAGCTTTTCGGTCAGGGTCGTTTTGCCGGCATCGGGGTGGCTGATGATCGCAAACGTCCGGCGGCGCTCGATCTCTTCACGATTTGTCATATATTGATTTCTCCTGAATCAGAATGGCTCTTTATTCGGTCAATCTCACGTTACATTGGTGATTCTCCGTAAACTGGCTTGCCCTCTCAGTCTGCTTCGCAGCCAGCTCTCCCAAAGGGAGAGCCGGTTGCTGCTCCAGGTACAGGCCCTGCAGATCTGCAGCACTTCTCCTTCCAGATGCGTTGGCTCCCCCTTTGGGGGAGCTGGCAAAGCCGACAGGCTTTGGCTGAGAGGGCAAGGATGCCAAAATTACACACAACTTATATTTTACCAGCAATTCCACCTAGATGCAAGAGTTTTTGTTATTTTTTCAGGAGGAAGCAGGGCAAGGGGGCGGTATCGGCCCAATTGGCGAAACCGCAGACAAGGGCGGTGCACTGTTTCAGGGGCCGGGAGCGCATCCACTGGAGGATCTCGGTCTTTTCGTCGGAGCCGATGACCTTGCCGCTGTACAGGATGGCGCTGAGCACCCCGCCGGGCCGCAGAGCCTCGAGGGCGGCTTCCAGCGCCGGGATGCTGCTTTGTGCGCGGGAGAACACCCCGTGGTCGGCACCGGGCAGCCAGCCGAAGTTGAACATCACGGCATCAACGGTGCCGGGCTGCACATATTGTAAGAGGTTGGCGTGGCTGTCGCAGTGAAGCTCTGCCGCAAGGCCCTTCCGTGCAAGGTTCTGCCGGGTGGAGGCAATGGCTTCCGGCTGGATGTCAAAGCCCAGCACCCGGCCCTCTTTGCCCGCAAGGCGGCAGAGAAAGGCCGTGTCGCCCCCGTTGCCGCAGGTGGCATCGATGCAGAGCCTGGGGTCAGCCAGCCGCGCGGCGAGGAAATCCTGCACAAGCTTCACGGCCGTCAGGTCGGGGGTGCGGCGGCGGCACAGCCCGCTGCCCTCTGCCGCAAAGCCGAACTTTGCCCAGAAGGCCAGCTCCCCCGCATCGGCAGGCAGAGGAGCCGTGAACACCGTGGCCATCTCTTTGTCATAGCCGCCCAGGCTGCGCAATACCTCTTTTAACAGGTAGGAACCGTAGCCCTTGCGCCGCCATTCCGGCACAATGGTCAGGGCAGCGATGTCCGCACCCTGCTCCGTGGGCCGGGCCTGGCAGGTGCCAATGATGGTTTTCTCTTTATACAGGGCATAACCGCCCGGGGTCTTTTCCAGTTTCATAATTTGCTCCTTTCGCGAGCTTGCCCTGCTGGGCTAACCTCTCCGTCATCATCGCTTCGCTCCTGTTTGCCCTGCGGCAGGCATTGGTTTTGGAGCGCCAGCGATCATTGCGAAAAACAAATCCCCTGCCAAGGGCTCCCCTATTAGGGGAGCTGTCGCGGCAGCGCCCGCGACTGAGAGGTTTCACAAAGCGAAGATGACGGAGAGGTTTCGCAACGTTGCCGGCTTCTGCGCTGCACCCTTAAAATACCAAGCCCCCGCGCCGCTGTCAAGGCTTCCCGCTGCGACCTTATTTCACATATTCTTCACCCGGTCAGCGATTCCTTTTCACAATTACCGGATACAATAGAAACAGTTCCAAGGAGGTGCGGCAGAGCGCCCCCTCCGAACCATTCCCTTTGAGAAAGGAAGTAACCAGTATGGATAACGAGAACAAGTGGGAATACGATTATTCCTCTGAACATAGCCAGACCGGCGAGACCGGCTACCCCAACGTCGGCTCCTCCGGCATGAACACCGCCAACACGGCAGGCACCTACGGCGAGGCCGCACAGGCCGCCCCCCAAGCCGAGCCGAACAGCGGCAGCGATGGCGGCGCGGTGCCGCCTCCGGAAGGCCCCCGGTATCAGGCCGCACAGGGAAGCCCCAAGCAGCCTCCCAAAAAGCGCCGCCGGAAAAATGGCAATATCGCCCGCAGTGCAGTCGCACTGGTGCTGGCAGCAGCCATGGGCTTTGTCGGCGGCTTTGTGGGGGCCCGGGTGGGCAACACAGGCGGCAAGGTAGTCATCCAGCAGGCGGCACCTTCCTCCACGTCCAGCAGTGATTCCGGCTCTGCCTCCGCGGTGAACACCGCTTCCGGCATGACCACCGCTCAGGTCTCTGAGATGGTCAGCCCCAGCGTTGTGGTCATCACCACCGAGCAGGTGGTCTACTCCCAGTGGTCCTGGTACGGCCAGAACCAGGTGGAGAGCGGTGCTGGCAGCGGTGTCGTGATCAGCTCCGACGGCTATATCCTGACCTGTGCGCACGTTGTGTCCGGCGCGTCCAACATCACCGTGACCATCGGCGATACCGATTACCCCGCCACCGTGGTGGGCGAGGATGACACCAGCGACGTGGCTGTCCTCAAGATCGATGCCACCGACCTGACCCCCGCCACCGTTGGCAACAGCGACAGCCTTGCCGTGGGCGAGAGCGTGCTGGCCGTGGGCAACCCGCTGGGTGAGCTGGGCGGCACCGTGACCAGCGGCATCGTCAGCGCCCTGAACCGCAGCGTGACCATCCAGGGCACCAGCTCCACCAACACCATGTCCCTGATCCAGATGGATGCCTCTGTCAGCCCCGGCAACTCCGGCGGCGGCCTGTTCAACATGAACGGTGAGCTCATCGGTCTGGTCAACGCAAAGTCCTCCTCCAGCGATGCGGAGGGTCTGGGCTTCGCCATTCCCATCAACGATGCCATCAAGGTGGCACAGGATCTGCTGGAGAACGGCTATGTCTCCGGCCGCCCCTACATGGGCATCACCTATCTGGCTGTGACCGATGCCCAGACCGCCGCACAGCTCAACGTCAATGCCTACGGCGTTTACGTTGTGGATGTTGTGCAGGGCGGCCCCGCCGACAAGGCCGGTCTGAAGACCGGTGACCGCATCGTAAGCATCGACGGCACCGAGATCGCCCAGAAGGACGACCTTGGCACCCTGATCCAGCAGCACGCCGCCGGTGATACCCTTTCCATCACCGTGGCCCGGGAAGGCCAGATGCAGACCGTCAGCCTGACTCTGGGCGAAAAGAACGCCCAGACCCAGCAGGCACAGAAAAACTCCTGATCCTCCCAAATCTTTTTCCTGATCCATAAATCAAAAATCCCCTGACCGGCGTTGAACTGGTCAGGGGATTTTCAATTGCAGGTTGTCAAGCAACGGCAGACCGTATTTTTATACCTGCCCGAACACGGTGGCGCTCAGGGGCAGGAGAACGGTCTGGCCGGTGCAGATGCGGCTGCTGCCCCGCCACAGGCTGGAGGAGATGCCGTCGCTCAGCAGCTTCCAGCTGCCGCCGGGCAGGGTGACGACCTGCGCCGTCTCGGTGGGGTTATAGTAGACGCACAGGGCGCTCCACGCTGCGCCGTCGCCCCACTGGGCGGGGAGCCGCCAGCCCACAAGAGGCTGTTCCAGCGGGAAGAACTCGATGGCGGCAGGGCTGGCCTTGTCCAGCGCGCCCAGCCGGGGGAACGCCGCCCGCAGACCAATGAGCCCGCGGTAGTAATCCACAAGGCTGTGGAACTGTTCGGCCCGGTGCCAGTCCAGCCGGTTGAGGGCCGGGCTGGAGCGGTAGCTGTTGCCCTGCCCCTTCTTGGTGCGGGCAAACTCCTCGCCCGCCTGCCAGAAAGGCAGGCCCATGCTGGTCAGGTAGATGCCCGCCGCCAGCCGGTTCTGGGCCAGGGCGGTCTTGTCCACAGCGGCAAACTCCGGGCGGGCGTAGCGCACCATCAGGAGCTTATCCCACAGGGTGAAGTTGTCGTGGGCCGAGACATAGCTGATGATCTGCCCCGGGGCGTGAGGCGGCAGCTTTTCACTGCGGCACCACGCCGCCACCGAAGCACCGATATCCCAGAAACTTCCCGGCCTGCCCTCCACATAGCCCGGCTCCCGGGCATCAAAGCAGCCGCCCTTGATGGCATCCCGGGTGTTGTCGCAAAAGATGCCGATGCGCTCGTTCAGCATGTTCAGGTTGTTCTTGTTGGCCTCGTATCGGTGCAGGGCGCTGCAGCCGCCCTGCCACGGCTCACCGTACATCAGGATATCCCGCCCGCCGGGCAGCTTGTCCAGTTCAGCCCGGAGGAGGTTCATGGTCTCCACGTCATACAGGCCCATCAGGTCAAACCGGAAGCCGTCGATGTGATATTCCCGTGCCCAGTAGAGCACCGAATCAATGAGATAGCGCCGGGCCATGGGCCGCTCGGAGGCAAACTCGTTGCCGCAGCCGCTGCCGTTGGAGAGGGAGCCGTCGTCGTTCTGACGGAAGTAGTAGAGGGGCACCGCCCGGTTCAGCACATTGTCGGAACGATACATGTGGTTATACACCACGTCCATTACAACGCCGATGCCCGCCGCATGGAGGGCCGCGATCATCTGCTTGCACTCCCGCACCCGCACCTCGCCCCGGGTGGGGTCGGTGGAGTAGCTGCCCTCGGGCACATTGAAGTTGGTGGGGTCGTAGCCCCAGTTATACTGCCGGGTCAGGGGGCGGCTCTCATCCACGCTGCCAAAATCGAAGATGGGCATGAGCTGGACATAGCTCACCCCCAGCCGCTTGAGATAATTCAGGCAGGTGGGGTGGATGCCGTCGCTGCTCAGAGTCGTGCCCTGCTGGGTAAAGGCCAGAAATTTGCCCCGCCAGGCTGTGTGCACACCGCTGGCTGGGTCTTGCGAGAAATCCCGGACGCTGACCTCCCACACACTGCGGCGGGCCGGTGGGATCACCGGCCGCACATCCCGCTCCCAGCCCTGCGGGTCTACCCGGGCCGGGTCAAAGATCATGCTGCGCACCCCGTTCACCCCTGCCGAGCGGGCGTAGGGGTCCGCTGCATTGCAGGTGCCAAACGGGGTGGTAAGGGTGAAATCGTAGTATTTCCCGTGCTGGTCGCCGGGCAGATAGACGCTCCACACACCCTTGTCCTGCTGCTGCAGGGGCAGGGTGCCCACACAGGCCCCGCCGGTGCCCCGGCGGTACAGGTTCACTGCTGCCTGTTTTGCCGTGGGAGCCCACAGGCGCAGGTGTGTCCCGGCGGGGGTATACTCCACCCCCAGCGGGCCGTAGTATTCCGTCTGGCGGGCAAAGGCTTCGCTCTCAAACAGCGTCTTCCATTCAGCAGGTGTTCTTGGCTCCATGGCAATCCATCCTTTCGTTTGACAATAGTGTAACGAACTTTGTCCTTTATTTCAACCCTTTCCTTGCAAAACACTTCCAACTCCACTATACTGAAAGAAAAAACACTGCACGGAGGGAAGTTTTATGGCATACACCGATGATTGGGAAAGTCTGATGAACGGCGTGTTCGGCCCGGGGGGCAGATTCAAGGCCGCCCCCGGCACTTCTGCACCCAAAACAGGCGGCAGCGCCGCCCTGCCCGACCTGAACGCGGCGCTTCTGGAACAGCAGAAACGGCTGGACGAGCTGTTGAAGCAGCAGAACGCCCAGCTCAAAACCCAGAGCGATGCCACCGCCGCCGCGCTGGAAAGCAGCCGCCAGATGCTGCGGGACATGGAGGACGAAGGCCTGCTGGCCAGAGGCACCACCGACGTGAAGCCGGAGCACCTGGGCAGCTTTGAAGGCCTTGCCGCCGAGGTCAAACAGACGGTGCTGGGGCAGGATGCTTTTGTGGACAGCGTGGTGCGGGCCATGCGCCGCCCCTTTGTGCTGGGCACCGAAGCCCCCACTGCCCGCAACGTCATCCTGCTCACAGGCGGGGCAGGCACAGGCCGGCATTTCGCGCTGGAAGAAACTGCCCGCTGCATGGCGGCCCGGGGCCTTTTGCAGAGCGACAGGATCGCCACGCTGGATCTGGCCCTTTACCCCAATTCCGGAGCCGAGAAGCTCTTCCTGCAGGACCTCTACGCTGCCCTGCACGCACCCGGGGAGATCCTTGCCTTTGAGCACTACGAGAGCTGTTATCCCGGCTTTCTGAAGACCCTGTCTGATCTGGCCGTCAAGGGCAGTGCCCCCCTGTCCAGCCGGTATCTCGTAAACAAGGAGGGCATCCTTGTGGATGCAGGCACGGCGCTGGCCCCGGGAGCCGTCAGCCGCATCGACCCCTGCGGCAAATACCTCATCTTCTACTCCCACAAGGGCCGGGAGGCACTGGCTGACAAATTCGGTGCGGCGCTGGTGTCGGCACTGGGGGATGTCTGCGAGACGGCCTCCTACACCCGGGAGGATCTGGCCGCCCTTGCCGCACAGCAGCTCAACGCGCTGGCCCAGAAGATCCGCACCCGGCTGGGGCTGACCCTTTCCGCCGGGGCCGACGTGCGGGACTATGTCGCGGCCCAGTGCACCGCACAGAAGGGTGCGGCAGGCCTTTCCGCGTGCACTGACCGCATCTTCCGCGCCCTGAGCGAATACTGCCTGCGAACCGATGAAACCCTTACCGGCACCGTGACCCTGACCGCCGGGCCGGAAGGGGTGCTGTTCCGCCTGAACGACGGCGCAGACCAGCCCCTGTTCGACCTGCTGCCGGCGGCCTATACCGGCGCACTGGATGCCATCCGGGCCGAGATCAACGAACTGGTGGGCCTTGCCCCGGTCAAGGAATATGTGTTCGGTCTGGCCGACAACCTGCAGGTGCAGCAGCGCCGGGCCGCCGCCGGGCTCAAGACTGCCAGCCTGTCCATGCACATGATCTTCACGGGCAACCCCGGCACCGGCAAGACCACCATTGCCCGGCTGGTGGCGAAATACCTGAAAGCCATCGGTGCCCTCAAGGGCGGGCAGCTGGTGGAGGTGACCCGTGCCGACCTGGTAGGCCGCTACACCGGCCACACCGCTCCCCTGACCAACAGCGTCATCGAGAGCGCTCTGGGCGGTGTGCTCTTCATTGACGAAGCATACAGCCTCTACCGGGGTGAACAGGACAGCTTCGGGCTGGAAGCCATCGACACTCTTGTAAAGGGAATGGAGGATCACCGGGACGAGCTGGTGGTCATTCTGGCAGGTTACACCAAGGAGATGGAGACCTTCCTCACCGCCAACAGCGGCCTTGCCAGCCGTTTTCCCAACAAGATCGAGTTCCCGGACTACACCGCTGAGGAGCTGCTGCAGATCACCCACGTTCAGGCAAGGAACAAGGGGTACCGTCTGGCCGAAAGCTGCACCCAGCCCCTGCTGGGCTATTATGCCCGCTGGCAGGCTGCCGATGCCCGCACCGCCGGCAATGGCCGCCTTGCCCGCAACACACTGGAAAAAGCCATCTTCCACCAGAGCCGCCGCCTTGTCGCCGAGCCTGCCGCCGCGCTGGATCTGATCCTGCCCAGCGATCTGGAACTGAAGGAACCGTAAACATACAAAAAGGGACTGCCTTCGCAGTCCCTTTTCTTGTTATTGATGCTGTTCTGCCAACCGGGCGGCCACCTCCCGCATTCCCTGCCGCACTTCGGGCGGGGCAACCACTTCTATCTTGCCGCCAAAGCCGCAGACCCAGCCATAGAACTGGTCACTGACGCAGATGGGGACATCAAAATGGAAGCAGCCATTCTCCTCGGGTAAAAACATGGGCGTTGCGCCGAAGCGCTCCCGCATGGCACCTTCCAGATCAGCGGTACACCGCAGGGTAACACGATGTTCCGGCCCGCCGTACATTCCAAAGTGCTTGCGCAGATAGGCAGGCAGGTCAAGATCCGCAAACTGCTCCTGACCCCGCCGGGGCGCATCCAGCACCCGGACCCCGCTCATCTTGTCCACCCGGTAATGGCGGATGCCCTTTTCGTCGGCAAACGCAATGAGGTAGTAGCACCCGTTCTCCCAGGCCAGCTGCCACGGGCTGACGGTCCTTTTCTCTTTCTCGCGGCTGTCGGCTTTTCTGTAGAGGAACTCCACCATTTTACCGTTGTTGATGGCCTCGTGCAGGGCATCGATGCTGTACAGCAGGCTCTTGCTGTCGGTCTTGGGGCGGCCCTCCACATAGACCTGACGCTGCAGCTGGCTGCCCTCGTAGTTGGAGCAGAGCTTTTCCAGCTTGTGGATCAGCCGCCTGCTCGTGGTGCCGGATACCACCCGGCTTGCCTGCACGGCATCCACCAGCAGCTTGAGCTCCGCCAGATCAAAGGTGCGGCTGGCAAGGAAATACCCGCCGCCCCGGCCCCGGCGCAGCTTGATGTCATAGCCCAGCGCACCCAGTGCCTCAATATCGCTGTACACGCTCTTGCGCTCACAGCGGATGCCCTGCGCCTCCAGCAGCTCCACCAGCTGCGGCACGTTCAGCAGGTGGTTTTCATCGGTCTGCTGCTCAAAAATGCGCAATAGCGCCAGCAGCTTGGATTTCTGGCCTTCCTGTTTGGGCATTCGGTACACCTCATTTTTTCGTGTTGTGCCAAACCTCTCAGTCTCGCTTCCAGCTCCTCAGCAGGGGAGCTGGGAAAAACAGCAGTGCTGTGTGCTGAAAAGGTTACGGCGCTTTCTTATCAAACGCCGCGCGGCGCTGGGTGGACAGGCGGAACATCTCCTCCAGCTTTTCCCGGTCATCGGCCACAAGGGCGTTGCGCATCTCGTTCAGCGCCCCGCTGAACTGGTCGATCTCGGAGATGAGGTTTTCTTTGTTCCAGAGGAACAGCTCCGCCCACATCTTATCGTTGATGCGTGCAATGCGGGTCAGGTCCCGGAAAGAATCTCCGGTGTACTCGCACAGCGAGGTATTGTCGTTGGCGCACATCAGGCTGACGGCGATGGCATGGCAGAGCTGGCTGACATAGCCGATCATCCTGTCATGCTCCTGCACGGTCAGGGTGCAGATATGCTTGAAGCCCAGCACCTCGGCCAGCTCCCTGGCCCACTGAACGGCCTCCGGGGTGTTCTTTTCTGTGGGAGTCACGATGAAGTTGGCCGGGGCAAAATTCACCTCGGCGGCGTGCTCCACGCTGGAAGTCTCACGGCCCGCCATGGGGTGGCTGGCAATGAACTCCACGCCCGGCCTGCACATGGCCTGAATGGGCTCCACCAGACCGGTCTTTACGCCCGACACATCGGTAAAGATGCAGCCCTCCTTCAGCAGGTGGCCGTAGGTCCGGAACCACTCGATCAGGGCCGTGGGGTACAAACCGAAGATGATATGATCGGCCTGACACACTAGATCCTCAAAATCGTGGGTCTTGCCGCTGGCGATATAGCCGTGGTCGAGGGCATACTGCAGATGGCCCTCGCTGCGGTTGATGCCGTCCACATGGAACCCGGCCCTGCTCAGCTCCAGGGCGTACTTGCCGCCCAGCAGGCCCAGGCCCACAATGAGATAACGCTTTGATTTATCCAACATGTTCCACCTCCGCGCCCAAAGGCTTGATGGCTTCCAGAAAATCCGGCCAGCTCTTGGCAACGGCCTCAGCCCCGCTGATGGGCAGAGCCAGCCCGGCGGCCAGCGCCAGCACCGCAAGGCTCATCACCACGCGGTGGTCGTTGTGGCCGGAAAGCGGCCGCTCCGGGGCATGGAGCGCTCCGGCACAGCCATGGATGGTGATGGTGCCGCCCTCGCTCTCCAGCTGCCCGCCGCAGGCCCGCAGCTCGGTCTCCATGGCCTCAATGCGGTCACTCTCCTTGATGCGGAGACGTTCGGCGTTGCGGATGACTGTGGTTCCCTCACACAGCAGGCCCAGCACCATCAGCACAGGGCCCAGGTCGGGGCAGTCGGCAAGGTCGATGTCCGTTCCGTGGAGCGGGGCCTTTTCAAACACCACGCCCTGCCCGGTGCGGGTGAATCTTGCGCCGCACCGCCGGAGGATCTCCAGAATGGCGGCATCGCCCTGCAAAGTCTCCTCAGACAGGCCGGTGATGGCCACCCCGCCGGTCACAGCGCCCAGCACGGCAGGAAAAGCCGCCTGGCTGTAATCGCCCTCCACGGTGTAATCACCGGGAAGATAGTGCTGCCCGCCGGGAATTTCCAGCGTATTCTCATCCAGCCAGCGGCTCTCCACGCCAAAGGCGTGCTGCACCGCGCAGGTCATATCGATGTAGCTCCGGCTCTCCACAGGCGGGATAAGGTGCAGGGTGCTGGTGCCGCCCAGCAGGGGCAGGGCAAACAGCAGCCCGCTGATGAACTGGCTGGACACGTTGCCCGCCAGCTCGTATTCGCCCGGCGTCAGGGCACCTTCCACAGTCAGGCGGTCCGCGCCCTGCTCAAAGCGCAGGCCCTGCTGCTGATACAGCGTTTTGTAGACCGACTGGGGCCGCTCCATCAGCCGCCCACGGCCTGTAAAAGTCACTTCCTGCCCGGTCAGGCTGGCCAGCGGGATGAGGAAGCGCAGGGTGCTGCCGCTCTCACAGCAGTCCACGGGGGCATCAACCGGCAGAAAGCGGCCCAGCCCCTCCACCACCGCGTCGTTTTCACCGGTGGTGACACGGGCGCACAGTCGGCCCGCCGCGCCCAGCGTGGCGGAGATATCCTTGCTGAAAGCAAGAGGATGGAGATGGGAAGTCCCCTTTGCCAGCGCCGCGCAGAGCACCGCCCGGTGGGCCATGCTTTTGCTGGGCGGCGCGGCGATGTTGCCGCCCACCGTCCGGCTTGATTTTATCGTAATGTTCATCGTGTTACTTTACCTGGCTCGCCCTCTCCGTCAGCGCTTTGCGCTGCCACCTCTCCCAAAGGGCGAGGCCTTGGCAGTCCACCGCAAGGTCTGTGGTTCGCCAGAGGCTCTCCCTTTGGGAGAGCTGGCAAAGCCGTCAGGCTTTGACTGAGAGGGTGAGGCCGTTCATCGTGTTACATATCCCGGCCAATGGCCCATGCGACCTGACGGCACTTTGCCATGGCCTGTGCAAAGGCATCCGGGGTCAGGCACTGTGCGCCATCGCTCCAGGCGTGGCGGGGATCATAGTGGACTTCCACCTCCAGACCGTCGGCACCGGCGGCCACAGCGGCGATCATCATCGGCTCCACCAGATTGGCCTTGCCGGTGGCGTGGCTGGGGTCCACGATGATGGGCAGATGGGTCTTTTCGTGGATGATGGGCACAGCGGAGAGGTCGAGGGTGTTGCGGGTGTATTTTTCAAAGGTGCGGATGCCCCGCTCGCAGAGAATGACCTGCTCGTTGCCGCCGGCCATGATATACTCTGCGGACATGATCCACTCCTCAATGGTGTTGCACAGGCCGCGCTTGAGCAGAACAGGCTTGTGCATCTTGCCCACGGCCTTGAGCAGCTGGAAGTTCTGCATATTGCGGGCACCGATCTGCACCACGTCCACATATTCCTCAAACTCCGGGATCCGGTCCTCGCTCATCAGCTCGGACACGATGGGCATTCCGGTGGCCTCCCGGGCCTTGACCATATCGAGGATGCCCTCGGTCTCCAGACCCTGGAAAGAGTAGGGAGAGGTACGGGGCTTATAAGCGCCGCCGCGGAACAGGCTTGCACCGCCCGCCTTTACGCCGTTGGCAATGCGCAGTGCCTGCTCTTCCCCCTCGATGCTGCAGGGGCCTGCCATCACGGCGATTTTCTCGCCCCTGCCGATCTTCACGCCGCCGCAGTCGATGACGGAATCGGCAGGGTGGAACAGGCGGTTGGCCCGCTTATAGGGGGCGGACACGCGGGTGACGTTGTCGATCCAGGGATTGGCCAGCACGTCGCGCTCATCGATCTTGGTGGTATCGCCCACCAGACCGAACACATTGTAATCCTTTCCGGTGATCAGGGTCACATCCAGGCCCTGCTTCTCGAATTTGTCTACGATCTTTTCCAGCTCTTCCTTGGGGGTGCCTTTTTTGGTCGAAATGATCATCTTGTTTCTTTTCCCTTCTGTTTTGTCTCTATGCTTTCCGTTTTGCTGCACAGTCTGCCCTACTTGCCAAGGGCTCCCCCTTCTGGGGAGCTGGCGAGCGGATGCGAGACTGAGAGGGTTGTTACTGCACCAGATGCGTCTGCGCACTGCCATCCAGCCGGAGCAGCTGCACAAGGTAGGCGCAGGCATGGAGATACCCGCTGACCCCCTCGCCTGCAAAGCGGCCCTGACAGCCAAAGGAGACCACATCCACGCTGCGGAAGGGCTCCTTGCCGCTGGGGTCGGCCAGCATCACTTCCACGGCGGGCACGCCGCACACCTGCAGCGCTTCCAGAATGGCCACGCTGTAATAGGCGTAGCCGCCCGGGTTGAGGATGATGCCATCGGCCCGGCCTGCCGCCGACTGGATCTCATCGATGAGGTCGCCCTCGTGGTTGGACTGAAAAAAGTCCACCTGAACATCCATCTGGGCACAGCCCGCCTCGATATAATCCAGCAGTGTATTGAAATCGATCTGCCCCTCCATGCCCGGCTCCGTGAACTGGGTCAGGTTGAGGTTGGGACCGTTAATGACTAAAAATTTCATCCAGCGCCTCCATTGCCGCCGTCACGGCATCCGCAGGGGTGGTCTTGTTGGGGATCACAGCATCCGCTGCCGCCAGATAGAGCGGACGGCGCTGGGCTTCCATGGTTTTCAGGGCCTCAGGGCTGGTGGAAAGGGGCCTGCCGCCGCCCACCAGCAGATCCTCCAGCGGCCGGTCGATAAAGAGCACGATGCCGTTGGCGTGGAGTGCCCGGAGGTTTGCCGGATCTTTGACCACGCCGCCGCCGCAGGAGATGACCTGCCGGTTCTCCCGGGCAAAGCGGGCGGTCTGCGCGGCCTCCAGCTTCCGGAAGCCTGCCTCCCCCTCAGCGGCAAAGATGTCCGGGATGCTCCGGCCGTCGGCCTTGACGATCTCCTCGTCCAGATCCACGAACCGCTTGCCCAGCCGTTCCGCCAGAGCGCGGCCCAGGGTGGATTTGCCCGAGGAGGGCATCCCGATGAGAGCAATGTTCAGCTGTTCCCGCCGCAGCTCGCTGGTCACACGGGCGATCTCGGCACCGGCATCCTCAAACTTGCGGTCGAGGAAAAATTCTGCCGCGTACACTGCCTGCGCCACCAGCATTTCCAGACCGCCGACGGCAATGGGCACCCCCAGCTCCTCGGCCCGGAGGATGAGCTCGGTCTTATCGGGATTATAGATGACATCGATCACGGCTTCCAGCCCGGGCATGGAGGTGATATCCAGGGCGCTCACGCCCACATTGGGGTACATGCCCACCGGCGTGGTGTTGATGATGATCTGCGCCCCGGTGGTCAAGGCCTGAGCATAAGTCAGCTCTCCCTTTTCGGGGTCGGGATGGCGGCTGACGGTATAGATCTGTTTCGCGCCCCGGTCATGGGCCACGGCCCAGGTGGTGTTGTGGGTGCCGCCGGTGCCCAGAATGAGCACGGTCCTGTCCTTGAACTCCACCCCGTGTGCATCGCACAGGTAGGAGAAGCCGGGGTAATCGGTGTTGTAGCCGTAGAGCAGGCCGTTCCTGTTGACGATGGTGTTCACGGCGTTGATGGCCTTGGCGTGGGGGTCGATGTAGGAGCAGTACTCCATGACCACCAGCTTATAGGGGATGGTGACATTGATGGCCCTGAACTGCCGCCGGGTCATAAAGGCCCGGACTTCCTCTTCCGTGGGCAGGGGGCACAGGTCGTACCGGTAGCCGCAGAGCATCTCGTGGATGACCTTGGAGTAGGAGTGGCCCAGCCGCCCGCCGATGAGTCCGTATTCCATTTACAGCACCTCCTTGCGGTAGCCGGTGGGGTCCTCCATCCAGGCCATGCCGTATTTTGCGGTGAGCAGGTCGCCCACGGCCAGCGCGGCGGCGCAGGTCTGCACAATGGCGGCCCGGGGCACGATGCAGGGGTCGTGGCGGCCCTGAATGGACAGCTCCGCGTCCTTCTTTGCGATATAGTCCACCGTGTCCTGCGTTTTGTAGATGCTGGGGGTGGGCTTGACCGCCGTGCGGAACACCACGGGCATCCCGTTGGAAATGCCGCCGTTCAGGCCCGCATTGTGGTTGGTGGCGGTGACGATGCGCTCCCCCTGCATCCGGAAGGCATCGTTGGCCTCCGAGCCCTTCTGGTCCGCAAAGCCGAAGCCGGAGCCGAACTCGATGCCCTTGACCGCCGGGATGGAGAAGGCCAGGTGAGCGAGCTTGCTCTCCACGCTGTCGAAATAGGGTTCGCCCACGCCTGCGGGCAGGCCCAGAATGGCGGTCTCCAGCACGCCGCCCACACTGTCGCCCTCGGCACCGGCGGCACGGATGGCGGCTTTCATGGGTTCCTCCACACTGCCGTCCAGCAGGGCAAAGCCCTCGGACTTGTTCAGCAGTGCCTCGGCCTGCGCCGCCAGCGCGGCGGGATCATCCAGCACAAAGGGGGCATCGCTGATCCCGGCACACCGCCCGATGTGCGTCACGATCTCGATCCCGGCCCGGTTCAGGGCTCCCAGCACCAAAGCGCCGCCCGCCACCAGCGCGGCGGTGACGCGGCCCGAAAAGTGGCCGCCGCCCCGGGCATCCTGATAGCCGTGGTACTTGGCGTAGGCAGTGTAATCCGCGTGGCCGGGCCGCAGCAGGTCAGCCGTTTTGGCATAGTCGCCGCTGCGGGTGTTCTGGTTTTCGATCATCAGGGCAATGGCAGTGCCGGTGGTGCGGCCGTTGACCACGCCGGACAAGAACTGCACCGCATCCCCCTCTACACGGGGGGTGGAAAGGCCGTCGCCCCGGGCACGGCGCTTGTCCATGCAGGCCGCAAGAAAGGCTTCCTCCACGGGCACGCCCGCCGCCATGCCATCCAGCACCGCGCCGATGGCCCTGCCGTGGCTCTCGCCAAAAATGGTCAGCGAAAGGTCGCTGCCAAAGGTGTTTTTCATGGCTTACTCCTCCACACCCAGCAGGGGGCGCAGGCCCTCCACGGGGATGGTCTCGGCCCGCCAGCAGCCCAGACCCGGCACCTTGATGACCGTGATCTGGCCGCCCTGGGCCTTTTTATCGTGCAGCATCTCGGCCAGCACCTTTTCCTTGTTATAGGTGGTGCGGGTGGGCAGGCCAATGCGGCGGTAGACCGCCCGCACCCGCTTCTGCAGCGCCTTGGATTCGATCATGGGCAGCATCCCCAGCGCCACGCACTCGCCGTGGAACAGGCCCACGGTGCGGCGGCCCTTGATGCCCTTGACGGCCTCGATGCCGTGGCCGA
>ERZ836760.2329-NODE-2329-length-15560-cov-3.102935_pt1 | contig 15560 bp, 8 predicted proteins | sample MGYA00519941_ERZ836760 | MGnify/ENA primary metagenome ERZ836760 (study PRJEB31850, sample SAMEA3708807) | human gut metagenome | biome: human gut; feature: human-associated habitat; material: faeces | place: China | collected 2014 ... | reverse complement strand
CTTAATTGCATGAAGTGCCAGTGGGTCTGTATAATCGCAGTTTGCGGTTGATACATACGCTTCAATGGCATGTGTCATTGCATCCATACCTGTATGGGCTACCAGCTTTACAGGCATTGTTTCAGCCAGTTCAGGGTCTACGATTGCAACATCCGGTGTGATTTCAAAATCAGCCAGCGGATACTTAATACCTTTTTCGTAATCTGTGATAACTGAGAATGCCGTAACTTCCGTTGCTGTACCGGATGTAGAAGATACTGCACAGAAATGTGCTTTTTTACGAAGCTTCGGCATACCGAATACCTTGCACATTTCTTCAAATGTAATGTCAGGATATTCATATTTTACCCACATTGCCTTTGCTGCATCAATCGGAGAACCGCCGCCAATCGCTACAATCCAGTCCGGTCCGTATTCTTCCATAACCTTAGCACCCTTCATGACAGTGTCTACTGACGGGTCGGATTCGATGCCCTCAAACAGTTTTACTTCCATTCCTGCTTCTTTTAAGTAGTCTTCTGCCTTCTGTAAGAAGCCGTTGCGCTTCATAGAACCGCCACCTACGCAGATAATGGCTTTCTTACCTTCCAGTGTCTTTAATGCCTCTAATGATCCTTTTCCGTGATATAAGTCTCTTGGTAATGTAAAACGTGTCATAACTCAAAATCCTCCATATACTATGTATTTTGTTGAATGTCCCCGCAGGACTTTGTTAATTTTTCAACAATCTTGAGTTTATTATAGTATTATCTGCTGTGAATTGCAAGTGTTTTTTTTGAATTTTTTGTATGTTTTACATAAATTTTTCAATACTTTTATAAAACAGATTTTACAGCCGCTACAACATTTTCTGTTGTAAATCCGAATTTTTCAAACAGTGATGCCGCAGGACCGGATGCGCCAAAGCCTGTCATGGAAACTACTTTGCCGTCTAAGCCCACGTAACGGTACCAGCCGAAGTCTGAAAGCGCTTCGACCGCAACTCTCTTCCGGCATGCCTTCGGAAGAACGGATTCCTTGTATTCTGCTGTCTGTTCTTCAAATGCTTCCATACTCGGCATACTGACAACACGCACGTCCACACCGTCTTTTGCAAGTTCTGCCTTTGCATTAACTGCCAGTTCTACTTCCGAACCACTGGCAATAATGATGGCATCCGGCACTTCCTTCTTAGAATCCTCTAAGATATAGCCGCCCTTTAACGCTTCCTTTGAAGAACCCTGCATCTGTGAAAGATTCTGTCTTGTCAGCACAAGTGCTGTCGGCTGGTCTTTTGAAGTAACTGCACGGTACCATGCCGCTGCGGTTTCTGTTCTGTCACACGGTCTGTATACACAGAAATTTGGCAGGGAGCGGAATGCCGCAAGCTGTTCAACCGGTTCGTGTGTCGGTCCGTCTTCTCCGACACCGATGCTATCATGTGTAAAGATAAATGTCAGCGGCAGATTCATTAATGCGGACAATCTTGCCATTGGCTTTGTATAATCACTGAATACAAAGAATGTCGCTACAAATGCCTTTAATCCGCCATGCAGTGCTAGTCCGTTGCCGATTGCCGCCATCGCCTGTTCCCTGACGCCGAAATGCAGATTGGTGCCTGCATAATTGTCTTTTGAAAAATCACCGGCATCCTTCATGTTTGTCTTATTGGACGGTGCAAGGTCGGCTGAACCGCCAATCAGGTTTGGCATGAGCTGTTTAATTTCATTTAAAATGCTGCCGGATGTGCTTCTGGTCGCTTCCGGTTTTTCTGCTTTCTTCCAGTAATCTTCTGAATCAAACAGCTTTGATAAATCATATCCGTTGTAATAAGCATCCCATTTTTCTGCCATATCCGGATATTCTTTTCTGTACTTTTCAAATAATACATTCCATTCATCTTCAACTGCTGCTTTCTTCTTGGCAATTTCGTTGAAATGATCATATACTTCCTGCGGAACAGTAAATGCTTCCTTGCAAGGCCACTCTAAATATTCCTTTAAAGCCGCAACATTTTCTTCACCGAGCGGTTCACCGTGTGCGCTTGCCTTACCCTGCTTTGCAGGACAGCCATAGCCGATCACCGTATTGACCTTAATCATTGTCGGACGGGTTGTATCTGCTTTTGCCGCTTCAATCGCTGCAGCAATTTCTGCAAGATTGTTGCCGTCTTTAACTTCAAGTGTCTGGAAGCCGAATGCTTCAAAACGCTTTGTTACGTCTTCCGTAAATGCAATATCAGTGCTTCCTTCAATAGAAATGTTGTTGGAATCATAAAATACAATCAGCTTATGCAGTCCTAATGTTCCTGCGAGTGAAAATGCTTCTGATGAAATACCTTCCATCATACAGCCGTCACCGCCAAGTACATAAGTATAGTGGTCTACAATATCGTAACCGTCTTTGTTAAATACAGCGGCAAGATGTGCTTCTGCCATTGCCATACCGACTGCCATTGCCATACCCTGTCCAAGCGGGCCTGTCGTCGCTTCAATACCAACGGTATGACCGTATTCCGGATGTCCCGGTGTCAATGAACCCAGCTGTCTGAAATTCTTTAAGTCTTCCATAGAAAGATTTCCGTAGCCAAACAAATGTAATAAAGAATATAACAGCATCGAGCCGTGTCCTCCTGAGAGTACAAAACGATCTCTGTTTGCCCATTCCGGGTCTGCCGGATTGTGGTTCATATGGTTTGTCCATAATTCATATGCCATCGGTGCTGCGCCAAGCGGCAGTCCCGGATGTCCTGATTTTGCTTTCTGAATCGCTTCTGCTGATAACACACGGATTGTATTTACTGACAGTTCCTCTATGTTCTTCATAATGATTCATTTCCTCCATTTCTTATTGTGCTGCCTGTACCGGCATTTTTATTTTTTTTTATCAATCTTTAAAATCTGCTTCAACAAGGATGGTAACATCTCCGTTTTCGCCGCGTTTTCTCTTTAAACCGCCAAAGAATCTTTTTGAGCCGCGTTTTTCTGCTTTTACAATTGCGTGATTGATAATTTCCTTAATATCATCCATACGGATATTATCTACATTATTACGTAATTTATCAATCTTTAAATAAAGTTCCAGCAGCGCATCATCACTGACTTCATACTGGCGTTTTCTTGCAAATTTTCTTGCCATTTCAACCAGTTCATTGACCGTGTATTGTTTTAACACGATGCGATGATTAAACTTCTGTGTCATTTCCGGATTGAAATTGAGCAGTACATTCATTTCTGCATCCGAATCCTCCAGAATAACAATCATACGTTCCGTATCCTGTTCCAGACATTCCAGCATTTCACTCATACGCTTCGGCTGGATTGCCCCCGCACCTTCAACAATCAGTGCGGTGCCTTTTAACTTATTCATCGCCTTTGCCAGTCCACGGTTATTGATACTGTCACCGGTCGTCTTTGCAATCTTACGTGTGTGTTCCGGATACAGGTAATTCACCGCACGCACAATGGCTCTTGCAAGATCAGACTTATCTGAGCTTGAATTACCGGAAATGATAATATTGCCGATCTGCGACGTTGAAATCGCCATTTCCTGTTCAAGGCTTTCAAAATATGCTGCCAGCTGGCTTTCCAGTCCCGGCATTTCACGGTATTTTCTGAAAATCTTTGCAAGTTCTCCGCTTAACTTCTTTTCTTCATCAATTTCCGTGCCTTCGCCCATGCCGGTGTAAACTTTCTCCTGCTGTACGGCACTGGCAAGCTTTGCACTGCTGATTGCTTCCAGCGGATTCATATCGGAAAGGTGGTCTTCCATCGGCGGAAGCTGCTGTGTATTTAATGAAACTTCCTCACTGACAGCCGCCCGCTGTCTTTGCGCCGCTTCCTGCTCTGCCGCACGCTGTGCCTGTTCTCTTTGTGCTGCTTCTTCCGCCAACCGCTGGGCTTCTGCCTGCTGCGCTGCTTCCTGTTCGGCTATACGCTGTGCTTCGGCTTTCTTTGCAGCTTCCCGCTTGGCTTCTTCAGCTGCACGCTGTGCTTCGGCTAACCGTCTGGCTTCTGCCTCGGCTCTTGCTTTCTGGGCTTCTTCCATGCGCCTCTGAATCTGTACTTCGGCCTCCGCTTTTCTTCTTGCTTCTTCCTCTGCCTGCTGACGACGGACATCCTGTGCTGCTGCTTCTTCTAAGTGTACGGTTGCTTTTCCGGTACGGATTGCAAGATCGGTCTTTGCTGCCTGTAACATCACCTGTGCGTGTGCATGGCGGCTTGCTTCTTTTTCATCAAAGGCTTTGCCTGCTGCCTGTGCCGCTGCTTTCTGCTCAACCATAATGCGCTCGTATGCCGCACTCTTTTCGTCCTTCTCATCTAACATCTTTTCCAGCTCTGTCTTTGAGAATTCCCTTGTATTCTGCTTTCCGTATTTTTCTTCACGGACCGCTTCTAACCAGTCTGCAAGGCTTAACTGACCTTCAATCTGTTCATCTTCCTGACTTTCACCGGCCGTTTCTTCCTGCTTCGCCGGCTGAGGACGCAGTGCCTCTGCCTCTGCTTTTTCTTCCTCCATGAATTCACTTAAATTTTTAGCGAGTGCCGCCTGTAAATTTTGTGTATCATACGGATTGTTATATGCCGGAATGTCCACTTTAATCTCTACTTCATCTGCCGGTTCTTTGACCGTATTTACAGCCTTCTGCCGGAATGAATCCTCTTTACCTGATAAATCGCCGCAGCTGTCTTCCAGTTTCTTCTTTGCATCTTCTATCAGTTCACGTAAAGATGAGGATGCCTTGTCAATACTTTCAGACAAATCCACCGTTGTATCAGCTTCCTTTTTTTCTGCTTTTGGTGCGGTATCCGTCACTGTCTTTTCTTTTACAAATTCTTCCGCTGAAAATACCGGTTCTTCCGGTGTTTTTTCTGTATCCTGCGCACCGGTATTCTCATATGTATCGGAATCATCGGATTCGTCATCATCTTCATAGCCTATTTCGCGCATATCTTCTTCTGACTGCGCCCGCGAATGAAATGCCTTCTTAAAGAAAGATTTAATGCCACGGGTACTTTCATCGTCTTCCGGCAGAATAATATCATCGTCCGCATCACTTTCTGCTTCTTCCACCGCTTCTTCAATTTCATCGCTCTGGATTGCCGCAAGCTGCTTTTGTTCCTCAAACATGATTTCTCTGGTTGCTTCTATATCCTGCTTCTGATTCTTAATATCCTTTAAGATTTTTTTCTGTGTATTGGTCAGTTCAACGCCAAATTCCTGCTTTAACTGAATCGCCTTCTCCACATACTGTCCGTCCTGAAACCACAGTACAATATCATCACAGGTCTTGATACATTCTTCTTTTCTGCCTGTTTTGGCATATAACTTTGCCAGTTCAAACATATACTTTTCATCAATTTCATGCTCTTTGTAGTCCTCTAAGATTTCTACAAGTTCATTATCCGAGGCATTCTGTGCCTTTCTTAAATCAAAATACAAAAGAAAACGATTGACATCATGCGGTGACATCTTTTCATATTCTTCATAAAGTTCCTCTGCCGTTTCAAAATCTTCCAGCTTAATGAGCAGCTCCGCCAGCTTATAAACCAGCTTTCTGCCGCCTAAATTTCTGTTGTATGCAAGAATTGCCATATCTCTTGCTTCCAGATAATCCCCTGCCGCTTCCTGTACGTTAATAACAGTTGCCAGCGTGGACCAGTCCTTCACCTTCTGCCAGTTCATTTCCTTGGCAATCGCTGCCGCCTCCTGAAATGACTTCTTGGCAGCAAGCTTTTTAATTTGATCTACTTTTATATTAAATTCATACTTATCCAAAACAAACGCCACCTTTACTGTATATATCAAATAAATGATTTAAACATATTCTATTCAAGTTTATCACAGCGCAGTATTCTTGTAAACTCTTTTAAAAAGAAATGCCAACGTTGAGGCGTTTTTTGCCTATAGCGCCTATATAAAGTCGAATACTGCCTGCTCATAATCCATGCGCGTATATTCAAGTTCCTCATTTTTTGTACGACTGTAGTAATCGACAACAACCGTCTGCTGCCGGTTATGTACAAGCTTCTGTCCTAAAATGTAATTGACATCAAATCTTCCCGTAATCGCCGGGGTTGCACCTCGTGCCGGAACAATGAGCTGCACGTGGTTAGTCTTTAACAGCTTAAAAATCGGCTCCCAGATATAAATATCCTTTGCCGCACCGAACGGATTATCAATAAAAATGGTCTTGCCCAGTACACCCGCACTGTCTGCCGGCGCATTGATACTTGAAATATAATGAATTACCGCAATTAAAAACTGAATATAAATACCCTGTGACTGTCCGGTTGAACCCACTGCTTCTTCATACCGCAGATACCGGCTCTGGTCTTTCATGCGCTCTCTTTTATAAAGACTTACGCGGATGGCGTTCATATCGGTTACAATCACGGCAAAAAGGCGTTTCCAGCTTAACCGGTTGCGGATATATTTTAACCGCTCCTGTGTATTGTCAAAGCTTTCCGCCATCAGGACCGTTTCGTCAATGTATGCCGCCATTCTTTCCTTATAATCGGATTCCTTGGCATACGGTACGGACAGCCCGATAATAGAAATAACTTCATTATCCATCGTAATGCTTGAAAGCTTTGGCAGGCGGTCAAGTTCCGTCTTGATATTACAGCAAATCTGGACACACCGGTTTTCAAAGTTATCCTTGATACGCTCCATATCGGAAATCCCTTTGGATACGCGCTCTTTTTCCAGTGCAATCAGCGTATTGGTTTCGGAAAGTCTGGACTTTAACTGCTTAACGGCTTCAATGTCCTTTGGCACATGAACCGACATTTTAATCTCCAATGCCAGTTCTTTTGCATCACATGCCGTCAGTTCTTCCGTCAGCTTATCCTTTTTCTTTAAAAATTCTTCCAGCTTGCGCACCTCAAGCGCACACAGCTTTTCAAATTCTTTCTGTACCGTTTCATAGCCCGAAAAATCTGCTACATTTATGTCTGTATCCTCCGGCTGTCCTGCCATGGTATCTGCATTTTCCGTTTCTGACGCTTCCGGCACTTCAATGCCCGCTTTGGCAACAATTCTTGACAAATCCTTTTCCATTACGAGGAAATCCTGCATTTTTTCTGTCTGGCGTTTCTGCTCTTTTTCCAGTTCTTTGATCTGTCCTGCAATGCTGTCCTTATAATTTTTATGCTGTACAATGAACTGCTCCGGGTTATCACAGTCAAACGCTTCAAAAGCACCGTACTTTTCTTCAATCTGGCTCTTTCCGTGTGCAATACTTCCCTGCAGACGGTTCATTAATGCATTCTGCGCTTCCAGTTCTTCTGCTGCCGCTTTTTCCTGCTGTACCGCCTGCTCACGTTCCTGCTCAAGCGCACACAGCGCATCATCCGGATTTGGGACAGCTTCTCCCTGTGCCTCTTTTACCGCAAGTTCTTCCATTGTAAAATGGCGGCGTGCAATTGCCGTACTGCATTTTCCCATTGCCGCACGGTAATGTCTTAATAATTCTTCTTTATCATGCACATCGGCATTTTTTTCATCCAATGCCTTTTTCACTCCCGCAAAGCGGTTCTCCAGCTGTTCTAATGACAGCGCATGTCCGTCAGCATCCGCTAACCCTGCTACCGCACTGCCATCCGCCGCTGACTGCAGCACATGAATTCCTGCGGACTGTCCGCCGTCGGCTTCCATGCTTATATATGCCTGATAACGCTTGTCAAGACGGCTTTGCAGACGGTCATATTCTTCTGCCAGTGCATTTTTGCGCTGTAAGGCGGTCTGTTCTGCTTTTTCCTGCGCCTGCATTTCCTGCTCTTTTAAGAGCTGTTCCTGCTTTGCATCTGCCGCCCTCTGCGTGTATTCCTGCTTTTCACGGTACTGTACAAGAAGACTCTCTGCCAGTTTTGCGCACTTTTGCACGTATGGATACCGCTCCCGGTTTTGTGCCAGCTTTTCCTGCACCTGTGCTTTCCGCTCCCGGCCTTTTTTACGCAGGGCTTCCTCCTGTTCCATTTCTTCCTGTAAACGCTGTGCTTCCTTTTGCAGTTCCTCTAAACGCACAGACAGCGCTTCAAACTCTTTCTTTGCCGGTTCTTCTTCCAGCTTTGAAAGTTCCTGTATGCGCACGTAGTCATTCCAGACAATTTCTTTTCTGTCGGTCAGTCTGACCAGTTTTTCCTGTGCCGCCGCCAGTTCTTCCTGCGCCAGCTTTTCTTCCCGCCCGCGCAGCTTTTCATCCTTTAAAAATGCCATATCCTTTCTGGCATATACAACATACTGTTCATTTTCTGCCGTAAGCTGTGCTTTTGCCGCCTGTGCAGACAATACCGGAATCACATAGGCACTTCTGCCAAAGTCCGCAAGCACCGGGTCTTCTTTGATTCTTGAAAAATCGTTTTCAACAATAAATGCATACTCGGCATATGGGAATGCGGCAAGCACCTGTTTTCTTTCATCTTCCGAAAGCCCCGAAAGCCACTCGCTGCCTTCTTTTACATCTTCTCCGTACCGTCCTGAAAGATAGCTTTTTACCTTCTCCCGGTGTCTTCCGCCCGCACTGAATATCCCGTGCTTCATATTCTCAAGGAACTGCGTAAGCTGCGTACAGTCAGCGGTAAGCTGCTCACATTCCGCTTCCAGTCTGCGGTGGTTATCCAATACAACGCGGCATGCCCGGCGGGTATCCTGTTCCCCATAGACGGCCTTTAACTGTAAAAGCTGCTGCTTTTCTTTCTGTTCCTGTTCTTTTTTGGTTTCCGCCTGTCCTAACTGTTCTGTCAGCAGTTCAATCCGCGCACGGCAGGATGCCTGCTGCTGTCTGCCCTTTGAAAGCAGTGCTTCCACCTGTGAAAGCTGTCCCTCGGTCTGTAAAAGCTGTTCTTCCTGTTCTTTAATTTTCTGTGTGCAGGCACTGTATTCTTCGCCTGCCTTTTCCATCACAAGGATTCCTGCCTTTTCCATACAGGCACCCAGTTCTTTTTCTGCCTGTTCAATCTCTTTGGCAGTATGCACTGCAATCTGTTCTGCCGCCGCAGCCCCGCCCAGTAATTCCTGATAATCTGCCTTTGCCTGTGCCGCTTCTTTCTGACACGCCCGGTACTGTGTTTCTGCATTCTGCAATTCTTCACCAGCAGCATTCTTTTTCTGTACAAGCTGTGGCACAATCACCGCTGCCAGTGCATAGAGCTGTTTTGTCAGTTCTTCATCCGTTTGTCCGTTTGCCGCAATGGCTGCCAAAAGTTCATCGTAGAGCTTCTGATACTGTAAATATTCGCGGTATTCTACCAGACTTTCCGTTTCTTCCATCTGCCTTTTTAAGTGTTCTTCCTGTTCCTTAAAATATGCCCGCTTCTTCTCATTTGCAGCAATCAGTTCTTCCATTCCCGCAAGGGAAGCCTGTTCTGTAAGCACCTCGGCAGTCTGGATCATGCGCTGCTGTTTTAATAATTCTTCCTGTAAATGAAGCAGTTCGTCCTTCTGCTTTTCTTCCTGCGCGCGGTATCCCGACAGATTTTGTCTGCACTGCATAAGCAGCTTTAACAGCTGTCCCCGCAGATTTCCTTTTTCTTCATATAAAGAGCGGTATCCCAGAATATACTCTGAAAAAGCATCGAGCAGCTCCATCTGTTTATCATAATTGGTAATCTGTGCATTTTTCTTTGACAGTCTTGCAAGCGTATCCTTAATATCAAGCAGTGTCTGTGCCATCTGACCTTCGTCATTGCCCACTGCAAGCTTATTGTGGAAAGATTTCTGAATAATTTCTTCTATTAATAAATCCTCTACAACTTTACGGCTTGTCTTATAATTGGTTTCAAAATATGTTCTTACATGTCCTTCGGTCTTATTGATGCCGCGGATAATTTCCCATTCGCTCTCATACAGCCCATACTTGCTGATAAAACTCTGATATTCGCCCTTTCGGTCAAATATTTTTACCGAAACGTGGAAATCATTATGTTCAAGCTCCCGCAGATACTGCTTTAAACCATTATAAGTAATGCGCTCCCCGTTTTTTGTCAGCGGCAGATTTTTAATATCGTTTTCACCAAACTCCCGGTAAAAAATACAGTAGTTAAAATATTCCACGCTGGCATTGTCACGTCCCGCCGGTGCTTCTTCTGCCGCAGAAAAACGCCCGGATATGCCGTTCGCTTCCGTGCCGTCTGCTTCCGTATCTTTTGCCTTTCTTGCGCAGAATCCCGTTGTCATATATTTATAGCCGTCATTGTTAGTGGCATCTAACTTCCATTCAATCAATGAGTGGATCACTGTATTGCCGCCGCCCGGACGGAACAGCTTTTCAACCGGCTGTTTTTCATCAAGCGTACAGTTCGGAATCACATTTTGAAGCAGCAGCAGCATTAAAAGACTCTTTCCGCCGCCGTTTGCAAGGTCATAAATCGTGTTACGGCAGTGAAAACGCATCATAAAGTCATCGTAATACTGCGTACCGAAATTGTATTTTACATTGTTTACACGGATTCTGTTAATCTGCGGCATGTTCGTCCCTCTCCTCTCCTGACTGGTCTAACAATTCCATGATTCTTCCTCTGGATTCGTCAAAATAATTTTCAACAACTGCGCGGAAACGGTCTGTCGGATAGTACCGCTCCTGATTGTCACTTAATAACTGCTGGCTGACTAAAAAGTTGCAGACCAGCTTTACAAAACCCGACTTGGAATTCTTCGCCGCCCTTAATTCCGACAATTCCACGGTTGCCGCCGGCAGGCTGTCCCAGCTTAACGCAAGGCTGCGGAAGCTGTTTTCCTCAATTTCACTTAAAACAAAGCCGTTTTTCTTATCCACAATGCCTGCCGTTGTATCGTCCACCTTGCGGACAATGTCTTCCACGCGGACAAATTCGGCATACGTTGCACTGATGGTATCCGTATAAAACTCCATAATAATATTATAGATGATAAAATACGCCAGATAGAGTTCGCCGTTGGTACGCAGTCCCAGCTCCCGGCGCAACGCTTCATTGCTGTAGCCAAACAGGCTGCCGTGTGCTTTTGGCGCGGCAAACAGCGAATTATTATATTCATAAACCGAAAGTTCCATTTTCTTTAACGACAACAATACCATATCATACACTTCCGGGTTGGTACTGTATTCCTGATACAGGGCAGCATTTGTCCCCTGCTCGCTTACCGTTTCCCCTGCCGCCAGTTTTGCGGATATTTCCAGTGCCTTTTCTATATTTCTGCTTTCCATTACTTTGTTCCCTTCCGTTCAAACACCAGTTCAGACTGTTCCATTGGCTGTTCGTCCTGCGCTCCTGCGGATTTTGGCGTAATCGTAAAATGTACCGGTTCACGGTCTGCAAATGCGCCGCTTAAAATGTCATCGAGAAAACTCTCGTTTTCCGTCTGACCGCCGATGACATACTCCTGTTTCTGACACAGGTTGACAAAAAAGGAATAGTAATCCGCATTTTTTAAAATATCCGGCGAATACATTCTGCTCATTGCCGCGCCAAATTCCGAAAGCGTAAACGTATCTCTCTTTTCAAATGCCGCCAGCAGATTATTCATTAAAAATGTATAGTTTTTACGGATACGCTGATCTTCCATTTCATCTGCAAACTGAATTTCCTGCGGCGGTTCTTCTTCTACTTTCTCCGCCGCTTCTGCCTGCTTTGGCTTCACAGTCAGTGCCTCGTCAAGTGAATCCAGCGTAAACCGCTTCTTTATATGCGGCAGTAATACCGGCGACAAAAGCTGTTCTAACAGTCCCGCATTGTCGCTGCGGATTAAATCTGTCAGAAGCGCCCCAAAATGGATATGGCTTCTTAACCGTCCGAGTTTTGCCCGCTTCACGGCTTCTTCTGTCATCTGCTGCATCTGTGTACATGCCGATAAAAGCTGTCCGTGCCTTGTCATGGCTATCTGTAACTGGCTGTCCAGCTCGTAAATCTCCTTTAAAGTACGGTAATAGCTCTCCGACTGTACCGGTTCGGCTTCCATCTTTGCAAGCGCACCCTCGATAAAATCTTTATTTTTCTTAAACAGCTTTTCTTCTTCATCAAACCAGCGCATACCCGTATGAACAAAATCTTCATACGCTTCAATCCCCGCAAAGACATCTTTGCCGAGCAATTCCATAATCTCATTTTTTCTGCACTGTAGGCGTGCCACTTCTTCATTAATCCGCACAATCACATCTTTGCCGCCCTGAAAATTCTGTGCCTGTATCATTTTTTCTAAGAGCAGCTGCTGCACACTGATTCTGCTTTCTTCTTTAATTTCTTTCGTATCCAGATAGAATTCAATTGCATCGGAACTGATGGAATACCATACCGTATGATCACGGATGGCACTTTCCAGTACCTTGATACGCGAAATACATTTTTTCTTTTCAATAGGATCATAATATGGAAATGTAAACGGTCTGCCTTCATTTTTAATTTTATCGAAAATGTAATCGGCAAGTTCTTTGTATTCCTGTGCTGAAAGATTCAGCCCAAAGTCCCGTTTGAGCAATGATGTAATAAAGTCCAGATATTCCGGGTAAGTGACGTCCTTTTCTTTAAAGTTATTCTCCTCAATAAAAAAGCGCAGAATCCCCATGACAATATATCCCATGTCCAGCATTTCATATCTGCCTTCCTGAAACTGGGCAAAGGATACATCCATCAGCTTAAAAAAAGGATAATATTTTTTGAGATTGAGCATACGCTCTTTGTGTTCTGTAATAATATCGTTTAACATAGTATCCTACAATTCCGTTCTGCCGTCCAATGCACGCAGCAGTGTCACTTCGTCGATATATTCCAAATCGCCGCCAACCGGCACACCGCTTGCAATACGGGTTACTTTAATGCCTGTCGGCTTAATCAGGCGGCTGATATACATCGCTGTCGTTTCACCTTCAAGACTTGAATTGGTTGCAATGATGACTTCCTGCACATCGCCTTCGAGCCGTTTCATCAGTTCCTTTAACTTAATGTCGGACGGACCGATGCCAAGCATCGGCGAGATAGCCCCATGCAGGACATGGTAGACACCTTCATACTTCTGCGTCTTCTCATATGCCGCCATATCGCGTGTCTGTTCCACCACCATAATCGTACTGTGGTCGCGCTTTTCATTGGCACAGATCGGGCAGATTTCATCATCTGTCAGCGTAAAACATTCTTTACAGTATTTAATATGCGCTTTGGCATCCGTCATGGCAGATGCCAGTCCCTCAACTTCTTCTTTTGGCATATTTATAATGTGAAATGCCAGGCGCTGGGCGCTTTTTGCCCCAACCCCTGGTAATCTCGACAGCTGTTCTATTAACTTGTTCATATGACCGCTGTAAATGTCCATTAGAACAGGCCTCCTGTCAGTCCTGAAAGTCCTCCGGTAATCTTAGACATCTGCGCCTGTGATTCTTCTTCACACTTGCGGAGTGCTTCGTTGGTTGCTGCCATAATTAAATCTTCTAACATTTCTACATCATCCGGATCTACGGCTTCCGGGTCAATCTTGACCTTTGTAACCTCTCTTTTACCGGTAACGGTTACTTCTACAACACCGCCGCCTGCTGCCGCACTGAATTCCTTTGCTTCCAGCTCTGCCTGCTGTGTTTCCATCTGCTTCTGCATTTTCTGTGCCTGCTTCATCAGATTGTTCATGTTGCCCGGCATACCTCCCGGAAATCCACCTCTTTTTGCCATTAGATATATTCCTCCTTATCATCTACTTCTATTTCCATATTAACGGATTCTCTGATATCTGTAAATCGATTTTGAAAATCTTCTCCATCCTGTAGCTTTGTAACAATCAGATTCACATGGATTCCTGTCCGCTCCTCAATGAGCGCAACCAGTTCTGCCTTGTCATCTTCCCTTGAAAACAGCTCATAGGCTGTCGGGGAAGACGTCATCAGTTCCAGACTCTGCCCATCCTCTGCAAGCGTTACATGTGAATTTAATAAATGGGTGCGCTTTAGCGGTTCTTCAATCGAATGGACAATGGAGTCCCACTGCTTTGCCAGCTGCTTAATATCCTCCGGCATTGCCTCTATTACGCGCTTTTGTACCGGCTGGGACACCGCCATGCCTGCTGCATAGCCGCTGGCATTGCCTGCCGCACCCGCTATATCTGCCATACCGCTTATGCCCCGTGTACCTGCCGCAAACGGAGTACCTGCCGCCACGCCGTTTTTTAACGCTTCCATGGCTTCCTGCATTTCCTGCTCAAGCAGGGTGATGCGGCTTATCACATCGCCCATATCCTGCCGCTGTTCCATCGCCGGACGCGTCAGCTTAATAAGTGTCACTTCGACTTTAATACGCTTCTGTGTTGAGAATTTCAGCTCATTTGCCAGCTCCGACAGCACGCGGATATAGCGCATAAGTGTATCGACATCAACCTGTTTACTGTCTTTTTTTAACTGCTCTAAATTATCTGCCGAAACATCGATAATGTCTTCCGCCTTCGCTTCATCATCCGTTGTCTTTACAAGCAGCAGATTTCTTAAATACCATACAAAGTCACTGACAAACTGCCCTAAATCCCTGCCCTGCATAATAATCTGCTCTAAAAGCTGCATGCACGCATACGTATCCGCCTTTAAAATGTACGACAGCATTTCGGCAAATACCGCCGTGTCCACCGCACCAAGTACCTCTAACACATTTTCATACTTTAAATCCTGTCCGAGGTAAAAGGCAATGCACTGGTCTAACAGACTTAACGCATCTCGCATGGAACCGTCCGCCGCCTTGGCAACATACCGGATTGCCTTTTCTTCGACATTGATATGTTCCGCTTCCATCAGCTGCGATAACCGCCCTGCAATCGTTTCAATAGAAATGCGGTGGAAATCATAGCGCTGGCAGCGCGACAGAATCGTAACCGGTATCTTATGTGCCTCCGTTGTCGCCAGAATAAAAATAACGTATGCAGGCGGTTCTTCCAGTGTTTTTAACAGTGCATTAAATGCCCCTATGGAAAGCATATGCACTTCATCGATGATATAAACCTTATACCTGCCCTCTGTCGGTGAATACTGGACTTCGTCACGGATTTCACGAATATTGTCAACACCGTTATTCGATGCGGCATCGATTTCAATGACATTCATGGAACGCCCTTCGGCAATCGCCTTACAGGTCGGACATTCCCCGCACGGACTGCCGTCCACCGGATGCTCGCAGTTGACCGCCTTTGCAAAAATCTTTGCCACGGTTGTCTTACCGGTTCCGCGCGTTCCGCAGAAAAGGTACGCATGCCCGATTCTGTCTGCCCGTATCTGATTTTTTAATGTTGTAACAATATGTTCCTGTCCTTTGACATCTTCAAATTCCAAAGGACGCCATTTTCTGTATAATGCCTGATATGCCATATTTTCTCTCATTCTGCCGCCACGGACGGCGCTTTTCTAAAAATACCGCTGCGAACTGCTTTTACTTTATAAATGTAAAAAAAGCCACCACATACTATGTGTTACACGTAATATGTGTTACATATAATATGTGCTGACGAAAACAATTCTCATCATAAAACCGCGCACCGGACGTCGTACAGCTGTCCACAGACGTTACCGGTACAGTTAGCTCGGCCCAGGCACCCTTCCGGCACACAGGAGGTTTCACTTAATGCTGCTTCATTCCTGACCT
>ERZ836760.2313-NODE-2313-length-15675-cov-7.236556_pt1 | contig 15675 bp, 11 predicted proteins | sample MGYA00519941_ERZ836760 | MGnify/ENA primary metagenome ERZ836760 (study PRJEB31850, sample SAMEA3708807) | human gut metagenome | biome: human gut; feature: human-associated habitat; material: faeces | place: China | collected 2014 ... | reverse complement strand
AAAATTATTAATGATAACATTAAAAATAATTTAACTTTTACTGATTTTAGTGCCTCTTTTAACTTGCTCATTTTTTACCATCCTCTTAGAATTATTTAACTTCAAATTTATATCCAACACCTCTCATTGTTTGAATATATTTTCCTTTTTTTCCTAATTTGTGTCTAATTTTCTTTATATGACTGTCTATTGTTCTTGAATCTCCATAGTAATCATAATTCCAAACATTATTTAAAATTTTATCCCTTGATAAAGCAATATTTTCATTTTCAACTAAGTATGATAATAATTCATACTCTCTTAAACTTAATTCTATTATTTTTCCGTCAACTTTTACAGTTCTTCCTTCTCTATCAATTTCTATTCCTCCATAGTCTTTCACTTCTTTGATATCTTGATTTGTTCTTTTTAAAATTGCTTCCACTCTTGCTACTAAAATCTTGGGACTAAAAGGTTTTGAAATATATTCGTCAACTCCTAATTCAAACCCAAATAACTCATCTTGTTCTTCTCCTCTAGCTGTTAGCATTATTATTGGAACTTTAGATTCTTGTCTAATTTGTCTTAAAACAGACCAACCATCAAGTTTAGGCATCATAACATCTAATAGAATTAAATTGATTTTATTTTTATTCTCTTCAAAAACTTCCAAGGCTTTCTCGCCATTTTCTGCTTCTAGAATACTAAATCCTTTTGCTACTAAAAAGTCTTTAATTAATTTTCTCATTCTTTGTTCGTCATCAACGATTAGTACACAATTATTAATCATAATATTGCTCTCCTTTTCTTTTTTCAACTATATTATACATTATACATATTATTTATGTCTATACTGTGAAAATTTAATATTACATATATAATGAATTTTTTTAATTTAAGAAAACATTTTTTCTATAAATTATAAACATTTGCTTGATTTTAAATTCAATATATTGTAAAATATTTCCAACCTAACGCTAAAAAGGGTTAGCCCTTTTTGAAGGGCGGAAAGGGGGACTAACATTGAATAACTGCGATTTAATTTTGCACTTTGCCGAAAAGTACATAGCTGAAAAAGAAAAAAACATAATCTTACAACAAAAGTTAGAACAACAGCAGCATATGCAAATGAACAACAGTGTTAAGACTAATAAAAAGCAATAATTAGTCGATAGAGTGGATTCGTGGTCTGCTCTATTTTTCATAAAAAAAATCTGTGTATTCGTGGTACACAGACGACTAAATTGAACAAACTGCGATTCAATGTTCATTTATTTTGTAATTAAATATTATCACATTATTTCGAATTTGTCAAACTTTTTCTAACTCTAATTTTTCAAATACACATTCTTATTCTCATAAGCCAACTTAATATGCTCTTCTTCAATTATTTTCATAAGTTTACAATTAATATCTTCAACCTCTGCCAAATAGCTATCATACCCAACTGAATCAGTATATGTATATATCATCATATTAATTCCACTTTCATTTATGTCATCAAATCTGACAATAGTAGAATCATCGTCAATTCTTTCTCTATCATGTAACATTTTTTCAACTCTAGTTTTCAAGATATTTAACTTTTCTATTGGAGTTCCTAATTCTATTCTTAAGTTAGTCTTATATCTTCTTTTCTCCATTTTACTCCAATTTATAACTGAAGCATTTGATATAATAGAATTTGGAACATTTAGAAGTGAATTTTCAAATGTTCTTATTCTAGTAGTTCTAAAAGTAATATCCTCTATTGTTCCTTCAAAATTATCCATTTGAATCCAGTCACCTACTGTAAATGGTTTATCTATAAATATTACTAAACCTCCAAATAAGTTTTTAGCAGTGTCTTGTGCTGCAAGTGTTACAATTAAACCACTAATTCCTAGTCCTGCAATAAGACCATTTAAGTTTATTCCTAATATTGATAAAACTATAAAAGCTGCTATTATATATATTATTGCTCTAATTATCTTTAACACAAATTCTAATGTAGCATCATCTAATTGCTTTTTAAAATTTTTCTTCAGTTTAGTTACTAATGTTGAATGAATTGTAAAGCTCTTAGCAATTCCATTTGCAAATGCAATTACACTAATAATTTTAAATATTTTAGTAACAAATTCCATAGCTTCATTATTTATATTTAGTGGTTGCTTTAAGAATAATATTGCTAAATATATTCCTAATATTATGAAGAATAATCGTAATGGTCTATAAAAAGCACTTTCTCTTATGTCTTTTGCTTTTTTACTTTTTAATTTAAACATTCTAATAATCATATATGCTATGCTTGAACTAAAAATTCTAAAAAATATGATTATTCCTACCGCAATTAATATATCTACTATTTCTAATGAGGTAATTTGGCTAAAAAAATTATTTAATTGCTCCATATTTTCCTCCGTATTTTATCCCATATAATCTCTTAATTTTTTGCTTCTGCTTGGATGTCTTAATTTTCTTAATGCCTTTGCTTCTATTTGTCTTATTCTTTCTCTTGTTACTTTAAATTCTCTTCCTACCTCTTCTAGTGTTCTAGATTTTCCATCTTCTAATCCAAATCTTAATTTTAATACTTTTGCTTCTCTTGGTGTTAATGTGTTCATTACTTCTTCTAGTTGTTCTCTAAGCATTGTGTATGCTGCTGAGTCTTGAGGAGCTGGGCTATCATCATCTTGAATAAAGTCTCCTAAATGACTGTCATCTTCTTCTCCTATTGGTGTTTCTAAAGATACTGGGTCTTGTGCTATTTTTTGAATTTCTACTACTTTTTCAACTGGAATTTCCATTTCTTGTGCTATTTCTTCTGGACTTGGTTCTCTTCCTAATTGTTGTAATAGATGTCTTGATGTTCTTATTAATTTATTTATTGTTTCTACCATATGAACTGGAATTCTTATTGTTCTTGCTTGGTCTGCTATTGCTCTTGTTATTGCTTGTCTTATCCACCATGTAGCATAAGTACTGAATTTAAATCCTTTTGTGTAATCAAATTTTTCTACTGCTTTTATTAGTCCCATATTTCCTTCTTGGATTAAGTCTAAAAATAGCATTCCTCTTCCAACATATTTTTTAGCAATACTTACAACTAATCTTAGGTTTGATTCTGCTAATTTTTGTTTTGCATCTTCATCTCCTTCTAAGATTCTTTTTGCTAAATCTAGTTCTTCATCAAATGTTAATAATGGTATTCTTCCTATTTCTCTTAAATACATTCTAACTGGGTCATCTACATTTATACCTTCATAACTTGTATCTGTTATTTCATCTAGTTTTAATTCTTCAACTTCTTTTAAATCTTCTAAATCTGGTTCTTCTTCCATATCATCTGATAAAAGATTTACCCCTAATTCCTCGAATGCATCAAATACTTTGTCTATTTGCTCTGGATTAGCATCATCTAACTCTGAAGCTAAGTCTCCATATGTTATTTTTCCTTTTTCTTTTGCTTTTCTTAATATATTATTTACTTTTTCTTGTTTTAATTTTTCATTTTCCTCTGTATCTTTATTATTTGTTGCTTTTTCTTTTACTTTCTTTCTAGTTTCTTCTAGTTTTTTCATATTTAATTCGTCTAAATTTCCTTTTAATTCTTCTTTATTATTTGACATCAAATTCACCTCTACTTAATTTTTGAAAGTTTTATAATTATTTCGCTAAGTTCTCTTTCTAATTTTTTTTTCTCCTCTTGATTTTCTTCATTTTCTAATAATTCTAATATTTCATATTTTCTATCATTTAACTTTTCTTTTTCATAACTTTGTATTATATCATCTATTGCTTTTTCAATATCTTCTATTCCATAATCTTCTGCCATTATCATTGTGATATGGTTTTGTTCCTCTTCTTCTAAATTGTCTATTATGGCATTTATATTACTATTTCCTTTTTCGAATTCTTCATACACTTTTTTTGCAATTTTGTTGTCTATTTCATATTTAAATTCTTCTGCTGGAATATTTTGTTTTATAATTTGATATATATTCAAATCTCCTGATAGCAATATTGATAATATAGTATTTTCTCTTCTTTTAATTATTTCAGATACATTATTATCATTATTTGTATGTTTTTTTATTACAGGTTTTGCTTTTTCTAGTATTTTTGCATCTTTTGTATCTTTATATGTAAGTTTATTTACTTCAGCATAAATAGCTTCTTTTGATACATCATATTCCTTAGAAATTTTTTCTATATAAATTTCTCTTTCCATATTATTATCTATCTTTGATATTAATTTTGCTATTTCATTTAAAAATTTAATTTTATCATTTATACTGTCTAAATTCAATTCTTGCCTTAGTATTTTTACTTTAAATTCTATTACTGAAATTGCTTTGTCTATCACATTTTGAAATCTGGCATTTCCATATTTAATTACAAATTCATCTGGGTCTTTTGCTCCTTCCATTTGAAGCACTCTTATATCACACCCCATATTTTGTAATATTTCCATTGCTCTCAATTTTGCTGTTTGACCTGCTTCGTCTGAGTCATAACTTAATATTATTTGTTCTGTACTATTTCTTAATAGATATCCTTGTTGTTGTGTTAGTGCTGTTCCTAAAGATGCTACTACATTATGAATTCCTCTTTGATGTAAGGATATTACATCCATGTATCCTTCTACTATTAATAGCTTTTTCTTTATATCATATTTTTTTGCTACATTTAACCCAAATAGATGTCTTCCTTTACTATATACAACATTTTCTGGTGAGTTTATGTATTTGGGCTTTGAATCATCTAATACCCTTCCTCCAAAAGCTATTACTCTTCCTCTTATATCACATATTGGAAACATTAATCTATTTCTGTATCTATCTATAAATTGTCCTCTTTCGTTTTTATTTACCAGTCCTGACTCAAGTATTTCTCGTTCTTCAAATCCTTGTTTTTTTAATTCTTGGTATAATTCATCAAATTTTCCTGAAAAACCTATTTTAAATGCTTTTAATGTATCATTTGTTAGTTTTCTCTTTTTTATATATTCTTGTGCTTCTTTTGCTTGTGGTTTATATAAGTTATCATGATAGTAGTTTGCTGTAAATTCATTTACTTTATATACTTTTGCTTTTAGTATTTCTCTTGCTGAGTCTTGATTATTTTCCAATGTTGGTAATTGTATATTTGCTCTATCTGCAAGCATTTGTATCGCTTCTACAAAATTTATACCTTCAATTTTTGTTAAAAATGTAAATACATTTCCTCCTACTCCACAACCAAAACAGTGAAATATTTGTTTTTCTGGTGATACTGAAAATGAAGGTGATTTTTCATTATGAAATGGGCATAATCCAAAATAATTTCTTCCACTTCTTTTTAAATGAACATATTGTGAAATTATATCTACAATATCATTATTTTGTCTTACTTCATCAATAATTTCATCACTATATCTTGCCATTTTAGCCTCACTTTCCTTAAAATATTTCAATTATTTATCCGTAATTATATTATTCGACGCATTTTACATAAATCCTTCTTATTGCTCAAAAAAAATGAGGTTTTTGAAGTTTTTGACTTAAATCCTCACTTTTTTAAATTTTTTTATATTTGCAATTAAATATTTTTTGAAAATTTTTCGATTTTTTTATATTTGCTCACATTACCTATTTATTAATATTTTATTCTCTCATTAACATTATTTTCCCATCTAATTTATTAATTATCTTTGCATATGCAACTAAATCTTTAGATTGTTTTCTTGTTATTTGACCTTTTCCTTTGTATTTCATTTTATGTTCTAGACTTGCCCAGAAGTCCATTGCCATTGTTCTTATTTGCACTTCTACCTTTACATACATAATTTCTTTTGATAATGTTACTGGTACTTCGATAATCATATGATAACTTGAATATCCACTTTCTTTTGGTTTTGTAACATAGTCTTTTTCTTTTAGTACTTTTATTCCTGGTATTTTGGCTATTAGTTTTTTTACTGTAAAAATATCTTTTATTATTGGTGTTATTATTCTTATTCCTGCTATATCGTTAATATTTTCTATCATGTCTTTGTATGTAAGTTCATATCCTTTTTTACTCATTTTTGTAATTATACTTTCTGGTCTTTTTACTCTAGTATTTATATGGTCTATTAAATCATAATCGTAAAATACTTTAAATTCTTCTTTTAATATTTCTAATTTTGTTTCTAATTCTTTTATTGCCATTTGGTATATTACCATTAATTTTTGAAATGTATTTCCTTTAGTTTCAACTTTTTCTTGATAATTTAAAAAGTTTTCAACTTTTATTAAGTTTACTTCTTTGTTTTTCTTTTTCATACGCATTCACTCCTTGTATGATTTTATTTGTCTATCTTTAGTATATGCGTATTCTATATTATTATTGTTTCCTTTTTATATTTTATTTGTGTCTTTTTGATGAATTAGTTTTATATTAGAAAATCAATATGTTGGTATATAAAAATATTAAGAGGCTATTTTACTTACGCCTCCTAATATCTTATCTTTCTTCTATTTTATTGAACCTTGCTGATTTTACTTTTGGTACCTCATCTTTTGATACTATATTTTTGTTACTTTTTATTTTTGTCATTTTTTTTCTTTTTTCAATTGTTTGTAATAAAGTATCTACTACTTTTTCAGCCTGTTCTTGTCCTAATTCTGCTAATGATTGATATAAACCTACTTTATTACAATAATTACTAATATTTAATAAATCTTGATCTGTAATAATTTTCTTTCCTTGCTCTATAAATTCTGTCTTTATACTTTGTGGTAATTCTCCAATTTTGGCCACATAATCTTCTATTCTTTCGGTTTCTTCTATATTTCCTCTTATTTGTCCTTTTGCATCAACTTCTGATAAAGCATCTAATTTTCTACCTTTTCTACTAACTTCTTGTGATATTTGTTTAACGAAATATTCTTCCTCTTCTTTGCTTATTTCCTTCATGGTTTCTGATTGAGGTATTACTAATCTTTTATAACCATTCTTTTTATAATTTTCTGATACATTTTTTGCTATTTCTTTTAGCAAATCTCTTCTGAATTTAGATTCTTCAAATTCATATTTAGCTTCTTCTCTGTCTGTTCTTGGCATTTTTTTATATTCACATTCGGCTATTTGAGGAAAATTTTCTGAAAACATTTCATCAATACTTTTTATTTCTGAAAATTTTCTTGGCATTATACTATTAAAACTCATGTAATTTAATACCATTTTTTTAGCTAAAATTTCATTTACTCTCTTATCAATTTTTCCACTTTCAAATTCTGGCTTTAGTTGTAATATTCTAGTTATTTCTCCTAAAATTGTAAATTCCCCTAAATTCACATCAACTTCTTTATATATTTTATTTAATTCATTTAGTATTAATTCTTCCTGCTTTTGTTTCTTTTTATCAGGATCTGAAACTGCTTCAACTATTTTTTGTTTTCCTTGTAATTCTAGTGTTGTTTCTTCTGCTATCTCCAGCATTTTATTGTCTGGTAATTTATCCGATAACTTTTCTACTACTCTTACTATTGTATCATTTGGAATTTCACTTTCTGGAATACTTTTTATTGTTTCTACTGGTACTGAATTTGATATATTTTGTCTTACTAGTAATTCTCTTAGTACTGCTTCTGATAATCCCGGTGTCTTCTCTAACTTTTTTAATGCCTCTTCAACTGCTTGTTTTGTTGCTGCTTCTTCCCCTTCTGTCTCTTTAAATTTTTCTTCTATATTTCCTACTATCTTTTTTACTTTCTCATCTTCCATCTTTTTTTTGTTAATAATTTTTCCTAATATTTCTCTCATATGCTTCATCCCTTCTTTAAAGGCTTATCTTTGATAAAGAATCTATTTTAATTCTTAAACTAGACATTTTTTATTTCTTTAATACTATTTATATTAACATAATTTTTGTAAAAAAATCAATAATTTTTCTGATTTTTATCAAAAAAGACTATCATAAAATATGTTTTTATATTCTATGATAATCTTCCTTATTTATTTTCCATAATAACTATCTAACATTATTTGTTTAATTTCACTAACTAGTGGAACTCTTGGATTTGCAGTAGTACATTGGTCTTCAAATGCTCTATCTGCTAACATATCTACTTTTGCTAAAAATTCTTGTTCATCTATTCCTGCATCTCTAAATGATTTTGGAATATTTAAAGTATTATTTAATTCTTTTATTTTTTCAATTAAGCTATTTACTCCCTCTTCTACAGTATCTGCTTTTAATCCAACTTTTTTTGCTATTTGTGAATACTTTTTGTCTGCAATAAAGTATTCATATTTAGGGAATGATACAAATTTACTTGGTTTGCTTGAATTATATCTTACTACATATGGTAATAATATTGCATTTATTCTTCCATGTGGTAAATGGAATTCTGCTCCTATTTTATGTGCTATTGAATGATTTACTCCTAAGAATGCATTTGTAAATGCCATTCCTGCTATTGTACTTGCATTATGCATCTTTTCACGAGCTTTTTTATCATTTCCATTATTATATGCTTTTTCTAGGTATTCAAATACTAATTCTGTTGCTTTCTCTGCTAAACCATCTGTATAATCTGAGGCCATATTTGACACATATGCTTCTAATGCATGTGTTAATACATCCATTCCTGTATCTGCTGTTACAGTTTTTGGTAAACTCATTACTAAGTCAGGGTCTACTATTGCTACATCAGGTGTTAGCTCATAATCGGCTAATGGATATTTTTTATTTTTTTCTTTATCTGTTATTACTGCAAATGATGTAACTTCTGAACCTGTTCCTGATGTTGTTGGTATTGCTACCATTTGGCATTTAGTTCCTAGTTTTGGAAATTTATATGTTCTTTTTCTGATATCCATGAATTTTAATTTCAAGCCTTCTGGGTCTGCATCTTCATGTTCATAGAATAACCACATTCCTTTAGCAGCATCTATTGGGCTTCCCCCTCCTAATGCTATAATTACATCTGGTTTAAAAGCTTTCATAGCCTCTACACCTTTCATTATAGTATCAAAAGATGGATCTGGCTCAACACTACTAAATATTTCAGAATGAACATACTGATGTCTATTTCTTAAATGATATAGAATTTTATCTACATATCCTAATTTTACCATTCCTTCATCTGTTACTATAAAAGCTCTTTCTATATTAGGCATTTTTTCTAGGTATGCTATTGAGCCTGATTCAAAATATATTTTTTCTGGAACTTTAAACCATTGCATATTTACCCTCCTATTTGCCACTCTTTTTATATTTATTAAATTAACTGATGAAACATTGGCTGTTGTAGAGTTTCCTCCAAATGAGCCACATCCTAGTGTTAGTGATGGCATATTTGTATTATATATGTCTCCAATTGCACCATGTGTAGATGGTGAATTTACTATAATTCTTCCTGCTTTCATTGTTTTTGAGAATTTTAATACAGTTTCTTTATCTTCAGCATGAATAACAGCAGAATGTCCTAATCCTCCAAATTCAATTAATTTTTCAGATTTTCCAATTCCTTCTTCTTCATTTTCTACTATGTAATATGTTAATACTGGACTTAATTTTTCTTTTGAAAATGGATATTCTTCTCCTATTCCTTCCTCATATACTACTAAAACTTTAGTATCTTCTGGAACTTCAAATCCTGCTTCTCTTGCTATCATATATGGATATTGTCCAGGAACATGTGATTTTAATTTATATCCGTATTCTTCTGTATAATCGAACATACTATTTGCTAATTTTTGTTTTTCTTCCTCATTTACAAAATAGCATCCTGATTCTTTCATTAATTTTTCAAATTCTTGGTAAATATCTCTATCAACTAAAACAGCTTGTTCTGAAGCACAAATCATTCCGTTGTCAAATGATTTTGACATTACTAAATCATTTACTGAAGTTTTTAATTTTGCTGTTTTATGTATATAACATGGTACATTTCCTGGTCCTACACCTAATGCAGGTTTTCCACAAGAATATGCTGAACGAACCATTCCTGTTCCTCCTGTTGCTAATATTAAATTTACATCAGGATGATTCATTAACATTTTTGTTGCTAATACTGATGGTTCTTCTACCCATAATATGCAATTTTCTGGTGCTCCTGCTTTAACTGCTGCATCTCTCAAAATTCTTGCTGCTTCACTACTACATTTTTGTGCTGATGGGTGAAATCCAAATATAATTACATTTCTAGTTTTTGCTGAAATAATTGATTTAAACATTGTTGTAGATGTCGGGTTTGTTACTGGTGTTACTCCTGCAATTATTCCTACCGGTTCTGCTATTTCTACATATTCATCTTCTTCATTTTCATCTATTATACCAACTGTTTTTTCATATTTAATACTATGATATATATATTCAGTTGCAAACATATTCTTCGTTATTTTATCTTCATATATTCCTCTTTTTGTTTCTTCTACTGCCATTTTAGCTAATTCCATATGATGTTCTAACCCTGCCATTGACATAGCTTTGACTATATTGTTTACTTGTTCTTGATTTAATTCTAAATATTGCTTTGAGGCTATTTTAGCTTTTTCTACTAAATCATCTATCATTTTCTTTACTTTTAATTCCTCGTCAATATTAGTTTCATTTGGCATAAAAATTCCTCCTTTTCTTTTGTTAGATACATTATATAGTAATCAATAGTTTTGTCAATGGTTTTAAAAATTTATTTTTTATATTGTTTTCTTTAATTTGTCATATTTTTTATTGTATCGGAAAAAACAACTTTATTTTGACCTTATACAAGATTTTTCCCTATACAACAAGTAACAATTACCTTTAAAAAGACATGCGATAGCTTTACTTGTGTAGCTTCGCTACTTTTCTTATAAAAATTTTGTTTTTATATATTTTCTTACAAATATGGATAAAATTAAAAAGTATTATAAATGAACTTTCACTTTAAAGTGATTTATTCATTTATAATACTTTTTATCTTTTTATTTATATACATATTTTTGTGGATTTATATGTTCTCCATTTAATCTTATTTCTAAATGTAAGTGTGGACCTGTCGAATTTCCTGTTGAACCAACTGTTGCTATTTCATCTCCTGCTTTTACTTCTTGGCCTTTTTTTACATACATCTTACTAGTATGTGCATACCAAGTTTCAACTCCGTTTCCATGGTCTACTTTTACTAGATTTCCATATGAACCACTATAACTTGCATTTGTAACTACTCCATCTGCCATTACTTTAATTGGTGTTCCTGTTGTTGCTGCAATATCTAATCCAGTATGGTTAGACTTTCTTATTCTACTACTTACACCATATCTAGAAGAAATTGTACCTGTTACTGGTAGTGTTGCTAATTTTATGCCATTTATATCTGCTATTGCATTTTTTTCTTCTTCTTGTTTTTCTATTTCTTTTATGGTTTCAGAAACTTTATTTTCTATATTTACTTTAGCAACTTCTAAGTCATTAGTTTTTATTTCTTCACTATTACTTGTATATTTCTCAACTATACTTAAATTGATATTTTCATTGATTCCATCATTTTTTATTTCACTAACTAACTCTTCTGCTTCTTTACTTGTGTCAACAGTTTCTACTACATTATTATTTAAGGCTACTTCATAATATTTATATGTTACTGTTGCATCTTCTTTTGCTTTTTCAATTATTTTATCTTCCTCAGTATTTTCATTTCTATTTACTAGTTTTAACTCGTATATAGGTTGTTCTTTCAAGTCTACTGTTTCTACATTTTTATTGCTATCATTTATAATATCTTCTTTAACACTTTCTTCTAAAGCGAGTTTACTTTCTACATATCCTAATTCTTCACCTGATATACTTACTTTATACATTGGTTTATATTTTATTAATATAATCGCTACTACTAAACCCAAAGCTATAATTGTAATGTTAAAATATTTTAAAAACTCTTTTGTATAGATTTTTAGTTTTCTGTTTAAAATATATATTCACTCTCCTTTTAGCGCGACTGTTCTATATTATACTACATATCTTTTCCAAAATCAAATTATGTATACTTTATTTTAGTTCATTTACCATTTATTTTTTTTATTAATTTTTAAATTTTCAATTTCTTTTTTATTTTTCTCTTTTTTTCTCTTTTTTGCTTGTTTTTTCTCTCTATTTTATACTCTCTGAATAAACATAGATTTAATTACTTTCTAAGATAATGTATATAATATTAGTTTTATTTAAAATTATCACAAATTATTATGTTTTTTCTTACTTATTTCTATTGCATACAAGATTTTCCTTGACTTTTCTGGCTTATTGTTATATAACTTAGATAGTAAAAATAAACTAGAAAGTTGGAAGGTGATTAATTATGGCACTTGATTATTCAATCATAGGTCAAAGAATAAAACAAGCAAGACTTGCTAAAAATTATACACAAGATGAGTTGTCTGAAAAGTTAGATGTTTCTATAGCATTTTTAAGTAGAGTTGAAAGAGGTAGTTCTCATATAAATTTAAAGAGATTACATCAATTGTGTAACTTATTAGATGTTTCAGAAGGCTATATTTTAAATGGTGCTTCTAGCGATTCTGAAAATTATTTAACCCAAGAATTTAATGATTTAATTAAAAGTTGTACTGCTGATAAGCAAAGATTAATCTATAAAGTCGCTAAAATAATTGCTGAAGCTGAATAAATATTTCCATGCATTGTCCCATAAATCTGTTTTAAGGGGCAATTTTTTTATTCAAGTAGCACAATAAAATTACAATCCTCTCTTGTAATTTTATGTAAAATGTATTATTATTAAGTTGTTAGCAATAAGCTATAGTATACATATTCCTTGTTCATATGCGAGGATAACTATCAAATTTATTAGGAGGTAAATTCAATATGATTTTATCAAATTTTTTTAAAGAGCGGAAAAAGAAAAGAAAATTAAAAGAACTGTATGATTTAAAAGTATCTTCTGCAAAATTATTAACATGTGCTAATTCCTCAAAAGATAGTGCCGATAAAATAACTAGTTATCTTAAATTTCGTCAAGGATTAGCATATTCAGGTGATTATAGTTCTTCTCTCTATTTAGCTTGTTATCTTGACGAAAAATTGAATGAGCGAAATAAATATTTAGAAGATTACTCATCTTATTATCAAAAATATTTGAATGTTTTAGATACTATCCAACGTTTAGAAAAAGATTTGAATAACCTTTGAAGTTAACTTTCTCCCCTAAATATTTGTTATTTAGGGGATATTTTTTATCACATATTTTTATACATTTCTTAATCTTTTCTATTTTGTTGCAAATACAACATCACTTTTTCTAAAATTAAGTGTATTATTTTATTGATAATATTTTTCTACTATGTTATTATATTATCGGTAAAAAATGATAATAATATATATAATTTAAAGGAGGTAAATTATGAAATTTGATCAATGGAATGGATTTGAAAAAGGTGATTGGCAAGATGAAATAAATGTTAGAGATTTCATTCAACACAATTATACACCTTATGAAGGTAATTCTGACTTCTTAGCAAATCCAACTGAAAAAACAAGAAAATTATGGGATGAAGTTTTAGAACTTTACAAAAAAGAAAAAGAAGCTAAAGGTGGAGTTCTAGATATAGATACAAAAACAATATCAACAGTTAATAGTCATGAAGCTGGATATATTAATAAAGATTTAGAAGAAATTGTAGGTCTTCAAACTGATGCACCTTTAAAAAGAGCTATTATGCCTTTTGGTGGTATTAGAATTGTAGAAAAATCATGTGAAGCTTATGATAGAAAGGTTGATCCTGAAGTTGAGGAAATATTCCACAAGTATAGAAAAACTCATAACGATGGAGTTTTCGATGCTTATACTCCTGATATCAGAGCTGCTAGAAGTTCTCATTTAATTACAGGTCTTCCTGACGGTTATGGTAGAGGAAGAATTATTGGAGATTACAGAAGAGTTGCTCTTTATGGTATTAATGTTTTAATTCAAGAAAAGAAAAATGATTTATCTATTTTAGATGTTGATTGTTTAACAGAAGAAGTAATTCGTGAAAGAGAAGAAATCCAAGAACAAATTAGAGCTTTAATGGCGTTAAAAGAAATGGCTTTAAAATATGGATTTGATATCTCTAAACCTGCAACTAACAGTAAAGAAGCTGTTCAATGGTTATACTTTGGATATCTAGGTGCTATTAAAGACCAAAATGGTGCTGCTATGAGTATTGGTAGAACTTCAACATTTTTAGATATTTATTTTGAAAGAGATTTGAAAAATGGAACTATAACTGAAGAAGAAGTTCAAGAAATCATGGACCATTTTGTAATGAAATTAAGACTTGTTCGTTTCTTGAGAACTCCTGAATATAACGAGTTATTTAGTGGTGATCCTGTTTGGGTAACTGAAAGTATTGGTGGTATGGGACTTGATGGAAGAACTTTAGTTACTAAAAACTCTTTTAGAGTTCTTCATACTTTAGAAAATCTTGGACCAGCTCCTGAACCAAATTTAACTGTTTTATGGTCTACAAGATTACCTGATGGATTTAAAAGATATACAACAAATTTATCTATAAAGACATCTTCAATTCAATATGAAAATGATGATTTAATGAGAATTACTTTAGGTGATGATTATGGAATTGCTTGTTGTGTTTCTCCAATGAAAATTGGAAAACAAATGCAATTCTTTGGTGCAAGAGCAAACTTAGCTAAAACTTTATTATATGCTATAAATGGTGGTAGAGATGAAGTTTCTGGAAAGCAAATCACTCCAAAATTTGCTCCTATAACTTCTGAATATTTAAATTATGATGAAGTAATGGAAAAATTCAGTCAAATGATGGATTATGTGGCTAAAATATATATTAAAGCATTAAATGCAATTCATTATATGCATGATAAATATTCATATGAAGCAATTGAAATGGCTCTACATGATAAAGATATTTTAAGAACAATGGCATGTGGTATTGCTGGTTTATCAGTTGTAGCTGATTCATTATCTGCAATTAAATATGCTAAAGTTAAAGTTATAAGAGATGAAACTGGTTTAGCTACTGATTATGAAGTAGAAGGTGATTTTCCTAAATTCGGTAATGATGATGAAAGAGTTGACGAAATAGCTGTTAAAATAGTTAAAATGTTTATGAGTAAATTAAGAAGATATCCAACTTATAGAAATTCAAAACATACATTATCAATTTTAACAATAACTTCAAATGTAGTATATGGTAAAAATACTGGAAATACTCCTGATGGAAGACGTGCAGGTGAACCATTTGGTCCTGGTGCAAACCCATTACACGGAAGAGATACTAATGGTGCATTAGCAGTAATGAATTCTATTGCTAAATTACCTTTTGATTCTTCTGAAGATGGTATTTCTTACACATTCTCAATAACTCCTGGAACTCTAGGAAAAGATGAAGAAACAAAAGTAACAAATTTAGTAAATATGTTAGATGGTTATTTCAAACAAACTGGACATCATATAAATGTTAATGTTTTTGATAGAAGTTTATTAGTTGATGCTATGGAACATCCAGAAAAATATCCTCAATTAACAATTAGAGTTTCTGGATATGCTGTTAACTTTACAAAATTAACTAGAGAACAACAATTAGATGTAATAAATAGAACAATTCATGAAAGAATTTAATATTTAAGTTTTCACCAAATCGTTTCAGTTTGAGTATGCGATTTGGTGTTTCCTTGTAAATATTTTTTTACTATTTATGTAGAATAATTTGTATATACTATTAGATTAAAAA
>ERZ836760.2296-NODE-2296-length-15771-cov-22.363197_pt1 | contig 15771 bp, 10 predicted proteins | sample MGYA00519941_ERZ836760 | MGnify/ENA primary metagenome ERZ836760 (study PRJEB31850, sample SAMEA3708807) | human gut metagenome | biome: human gut; feature: human-associated habitat; material: faeces | place: China | collected 2014 ... | reverse complement strand
CAGACTCATTCCGCGGGCTGCATTTCCGGCAAAACACTGTACAGCCATATCGGCCATGACGTTACTACCGTCGTAGATATTGGACGTCTCCCGGAAAGGCGAGTCTGTCCCGCTGACATCATGGTGGTCGCGTCCCAGCATCACCGGCCCGATCTCTCCGTCACGGACCATCTGATTGAAACGAAGTGCAATCTTCAGCCTGCCTTCGGCATCCTGATAAAGGATACGGGCCTGTGTGCCTACTACCAGATTGTTCTTTTCGGCATCGCGTATCCAGTTGTAGTTATCACGGTCCTGTCGCCGCCGGTCCGGATCGATACAATCCATGGCGGCATGGTCGGTTTTGACCAGGTCTTCTTTTTTCCCGCTCAGACAAACCCAGCGGAAAGGACCGTAGCCGTAATCAAATAATTCCGGTCCCATTATATCTTCCACATAAGACGGCCAGATAAAACCATCTTTCTCATCGATACCATTCCTGGATATATCTTTTACACCGGCATCATAAATCGCTTTCAGGAATGAATTGCCGTAATCGAAGAAATAGGCTCCGCCCTCGACCAGCCGTTTTATCACTTCATAATGTCTGCGCAAAGAACGGTCCACCAGGGCACAAAACGTTTCCTGGTCTTCCGAAAGCAAACGCGTACGTTCTTCGAAAGAGATTCCTGCGGGACAGTATCCACCCTCATAAACAGCATGGCACGAAGTCTGGTCGCTCAGCAAGTCGATAGGAATAGATTCCGATGCGGCATATTCCAACAGGTCTACAATATTCCCATGATAAGCAACCGAAAGAGGCTCTTTGGCACGGCAAGCATCCGTAGCCAGGCGAAAAGCCTCGGCCTCGTTATCTGTAACCAACTGGACCCATCCCTGCGAATGGCGTGTTTCTATTCGCGATCGATCCACTTCCGCCACAATGCAGGCAGCACCGGCAATAACAGCCGCTTTCGGTTGTGCCCCGCTCATTCCTCCTAATCCGGACGAGACGAAAAGATGTCCTCGCAAGTCCTTGTCCTGCGGTATGCCAAGTTTAAGGCGACCGGCATTCAGGAGCGTATTGAAGGTTCCATGCACAATACCCTGCGGTCCGATATACATCCACCCTCCGGCTGTCATCTGACCATAGTTGGCAACCCCCATCTGGGCTGCCACATGCCAGTCCTTCTGATTATCGAACATACCGACCATCATCGAATTGGTGATAATTACCCGGGGAGCATCCGGCCTGGAACGAAACAGACCGAGCGGATGGCCCGATTCAATCACCAGGGTCTGCTCCTGTGTCATGATCTCCAGATATTGTTTGATCAACCGGTATTGCATCCAGTTCTGACAGACCTGACCTGTCTCTCCATACGTCACCAACTCATAAGGATAAAGGGCAATGTCGAAACAGAGGTTATTGTCAATCATTACCTGGAAAGCTTTTCCTTCCAGGCAGTTTCCTCGATAATCATCAATGGGACGTGCTTTCAGATCACCCTCCGGACGATAACGATACCCGTATATTCTTCCACGGGTACGAAGCTCTTCCATAAATTCAGGTGCTAATGTCTCATGAAGTTCTTTCGGAATGTACCTTAAGGCATTTTTCAATGCTGTTTCAGTTTGTGCAGACGTAAGGGAATAACCGCGATCGGGGGCGCGGCGGATACCGGCAACAAAAGAAGGATATGCCGGCAATTGGCTACCTAGATGTATATCCATAACTGATGACGTTTTAAAATAAACTTACAATTTGTCAGAATAAAACAATTGCAAGTGGCCTACAAGGTAGATATTTCCGTGCAACCGGACAATTTCGGCTATATGTTTAGAAGCATATTGTAAACAAGAAAAAAGGCCATCCCGCAATGAGATGGCCTTTTCATTATTTCATAAAAACTGTCTGTTACTTAGCAGCTTCGGCAGCTTTTTTGTTGATCTTTCTTTTCTGTATTTCGTATGCAATCGGAGTTGCAACGAACAGTGTAGAATATGTACCTACGATGATACCCAGCAAGATAGCGAACGTAAAGCTACGGATTGTGCTACCACCCAGGATAAAGATACAAAGTACTACAACCAATGTTGTCAATGATGTATTGAATGTACGAGACAACGTTGAGTTCAAAGCGTCATTGATCACCTGGTAACGATCGCGTTTCGGATACAGACCGATTGTTTCACGGATACGGTCGAATACAACCACGGTATCATTGATAGAGTAACCGATAATCGTCAAGATAGCTGCGATAAACGTCTGGTCTACCTCCATTGAGAACGGAAGAACCTTCCATAACAAGGTATAGAAAGAAATGATACACAATGTAGTCGTAGCAACAGAGGCGAACGCACCCACAGAGAATGACACATCACGGAAACGAAGCAGGATATAAGCGGCCATACAGATCATGGCGAAGATTACCGCTAAGATAGCGCTATTCTTGATATCGTCTGCCATGCTAGGACCCACCTTCTGCGAACTCTGTATGAAAGTAGTCGTGAACTCATCTAATGTAGTTCCTTCCGGAAGTAAGGATTTCACGCCCTCAAACAATTTATTCTCGATCTCTTGATCTACCGTAGGATCGTTATCATTGATCTTATAGTTGGTAGACACACGTACTTGATCTGCTGTACCGATCTGGATAACACTAACAGAACCGTCTAACTGAGCATCCAGCATATTACGAACATCGTCAGTCTTCACCTCTTGATTAAAACGAATCACGTAGTTACGTCCACCCGTGAAATCGATACCGTTATTCAAACCGATCGTCATCATGGAAATAGCACCCAATACGATAATAGCGGCCGGAATCAAATAACCGACTTTGCGAGCACCCAAGAAATTGATCTTCGGATTTGTCAGCAAGTCTTTCGTCAGAGAAGTCGTGAATGTCACGTTCTTCAATTTATCTTTCGCTAACAATGCCTCATAAACGATACGAGTCAAGAACACGGCTGTAAGGAATGAAGCGAACAAACCGATGATCATCGTCGTAGCGAAACCACGGATAGGACCCGTACCGAAATAGAACAATACGATACCGGTAATGATAGATGTCAAGTTTGAGTCGAAGATAGCGGAGAACGCATTGCTGTAACCGTCAGCGATAGCCTTTCCTAAAGACTTACCAGCACGAAGTTCCTCTTTCGTACGCTCATAGATCAATACGTTAGCATCGACTGCCATACCTAGCGTCAACACCATACCAGCAATACCCGGCAAGGTAAGAACGGCTTGGAAAGAAGCAAGGATACCCATCGTGAAGAAAATGTTCAATACCAAAGCACCATCGGCGATCAATCCCGGTACCAATCCATAGAATGCGCACATATAGATCATCAACAGCACCAATGCTAACACGAAAGAGATCACACCGGCATTGATAGCCTCTTGTCCTAATGACGGACCAACGACGTCTTCTTGAACGATATGTACGGAAGCAGCCATCTTACCCGATTTCAATACGTTCGCTAAGTCCTTCGCCTCTTCCGGTGTAAAGTGACCGGTGATTTGTGAACGACCTCCCGTGATCTCATCGTTTACGTTCGGAGCGGAATAAACCATCTCATCCAAAACGATAGCGATCTGGCGACCGATATTCTCTTTCGTCAAACGAGCCCAAGCCTTAGAGCCTTCGGCATTCATAACCATGTTAACCATTTGCTCTGAACGACCGGCTTGTTGCATAAAGTCAGCGTTAGCATCTGTTACTACGTCACCACCTAAAGCGGGACTTCCATCACGGTTCGTTACCTTCAAGGCATATAACTCAAAGAACTGCTCTTTATCATCGATCGCCTTTACACCCCATTTTAAAGCCAAGTTACGAGGCAATACCTCTTTCACTTGTTTCATGTTCAGGTATTCGCTGATCTTCTCCATATCTTTTGCTTGAGCGATACCTACCGTCGAACCCGGAGACAACTGACCGTTGTACTGGCTAATCTGCAATAAAGCAAATAATGGATGTTGCTTAGCGAACTCTTCCATGCTTTGATTAGCTTCCGTATCTTTTTTATCTTGACCAAGCTCAGCCAACAAAGAATCGGCCTCACTTACATTCGCATCAGCGGCATCAGCGATTTTCTCAACATTATCGGTAGCAACAGAATCAGCGGAAGCCTCCTTACTTAAGATAGTAGCCAATACATTATCAGCGGCAACCAATTGTTGATAGATTTCCGGCAACTTATAAGTTTCCCAGAATTCCAAGTTAGCGCTACCTTGAAGCAACTTACGAACACGTTCCGGTTCTTTCACACCCGGCAACTCAACCAAGATACGACCCGCCGTCTCCAAACGTTGGATGTTCGGAGAAACCACACCGAAACGGTCGATACGAGTACGCAGTACGTTGAATGAGTTATCAATCGCACTTTGCAACTCTTGTTTCAAAACAGAAACAACCTGAGCGTCTGAACTCTGGGGCGTGATTTTATCTTTTAACTCGAATGTACTGAAAATAGCGGAAAGACGTGCGCCGCTATCCAACTTCTTATACTCCTCAGCGAAAAGGTCGATGAAATCTTTTTGGCTAGTCGCTTGATGCGCATAAGCTAAATCCAACGCCTTGTTGAAATTCTCGTCTTGGTTGTTGTTAGACAACGAACGGATTACATCCGCCACGTTCAACTCAAGGACAACGTTCATACCGCCCTTTAAGTCAAGACCTAAACTAATTTCCATTTCACGGCATTGCTTAAGCGTATAGCCTAACCATACCTTCTGAGTAGATAGTGAGTCTAAATAAGCACTCTCTTTCGCAGGATCTCCACCCGCATACTCAGCGGCTTTACTGTTGTAATGTTGCGTCACGAACGAGAACGACAAATAGAACAAACAGACAAGCGTAAGTAACACCGCGAAGACCTTTACAAATCCTTTGTTTTGCATCTGAATCTTAGGTTTATGTTATTACATTATTTATATTCGTTTTTTCACAGGGTGCAAATATAGACTTTTTTTCTTTGATAAAGAGCAATTAGTATAATTATTTGTCACGCTCATAGTTTATTTCAAACGCAAATGTATATCTTTGGGGCTAAAATAATAAGGAAAATATACCATGAAACAGTTATTATTCGCTCTGTTATTTATCCCCGCCCTGCTATTCGCACAAGAGGATCAACACTATCTGGCAGGGGCCGTTCCGGTTGCAGACGGTAAAGTCGTTTTTACCCGAGAGATTAATGCCCCCTCTTTAAGCAAGGCACAAATCTACCAACAACTATTAAAATGGGGACAAGAAAATTTTAACACAAAGGAAAGTAGAGTAGCTTATCAAAATGAGGCAAAAGGCGAGATCGCCATTATCGGGGAAGAATATATAGTATTCTCCAGCACAGCCTTATCCCTCGATCGGGCGATGATGAAATACCGTATTATCATTGAATGCAAGGAACATGCTTGTACCCTGCAACTTGCGGGCATCCGATACGAATATAACGTGTCTTACCAGAACGAGCCGGAGAAATACCTAGCCGAGGAATGGATCACGGACGAGTATGCCTTGAATAAGAGCAAGACGAAATTGAACCGTATCAGCGGTAAGTTCCGTAAGGCCACGATTGACTTCGCAGACAAGACGTTCGATAGCGCAGCCAACACATTAGGCGCACAGTTGCTGACAACCGCACCGGTAGAACCAGTATCCGCTCCGCAACGGGAAACACGACCTGTGGCACCGATGGAAGGTTTCGTAGCGTTCCAAGCTGACAAAGTACCTAGCACGATCCTCCAGATGTTACCGGACAACGCTTTACAAATCAAAGCAGTAAAAGGAAACACGACCGACGCAAACGTTGAATGGAAAGGCATAGGCAATATGTTCGGTAAAACGATCAGTACAATCTCCATATCCAAAGATAGTCCTGCTTATAAAGCGATTGGCAATAACGACGTATATCGATTATCCTTCTCCAAGCCCGGCACATCTGCCGATGCGCCATGGATTATTATCGAGTGCCGTAAACAAGGCGAGACCTCCGAAGGACAGCAAACGATGTTAATCGGCGAGATTACGAATGTATGGATCAAATAACGAAAAAGAGAGTTGCATTTATGAAAAAGATTCTATTATTAATATATATGATGTTCCCTGTGCTAGTCATGGCGCAGGGGCATAAAGGCGATGTAGACGAATGCGCCCCCATGAAAAACGGGAAGGTATGCTATAGCGATGATGTAGAGATCGAGAATACCTCTAAACTAGAAATATTCAACGCTATTAACGCATGGGCTAAGAAATCTTATGGAAAAGATGTCTTCTTATCCAACGTAAACTCGAACAAGAACAAAGGGACCATCTTCGTAAGCTCTAAGGTTGAATTATTGTTGAATGATACAGACAAGACTATCATTAAATATAAAATGCGTATCACCTGCTTCGACAACCGGTACACGATCGAGGCAAGCGATATCGTATATCAATATGATCCGCTAAACGATAAAAAGTACAAGACCTATAAAGCGGAAGATGTGATCGCCAATAATGGGGATAGCAATACGATAGCGCTGATCAAAGATCCTAAGCTATTCTGTAACGCTACCTTCTTCTTTGTCGAGAACTTGTTCGCCGACGTATTTGACGCTGCGCAGAACGCAGAATCCGAGTGATGAAACCCTTTTATTCAAGTTTCAGATAACACCATAACGGGTAGTGGTCTGAATAAGCGACCTTATCCACGGAACAATTCATAGAGGTCATGTTCGGGGAATGCAGGATATTATCGATACGGAACCAGAAGAAATTTTGATTATAGGTAATACCCATTCCCCGGCCAGACTCGGCAAAGGCATCCGTCAAATCCCCTTGGATCGTACGGTGCGCATAAGAAATAGGCGTATCATTAAAGTCACCGCATACCAAGACATAATCTCCTTTAGCGTTCTTAATCTCTTCTGATACCGCTTCCGCTTGCTTAGCCCGAATCCGGAAAGCAGGTCCTAGCTTTTGCTCGAACGCTCCTTTCAAATCGTCCAACCCATCCGAGCTAAAGCTCTTTATAAGGGATGAATAACGGGTCCGATCCTCCATCGTCAGTTTAAACGATTCCAAATGGTTATTAATCAAGGTCAACTTCTTTCCCTTGATGTTCACTTCATGTACGGAAGAGCCGTTATAATCCGAATCGTATTTCACCATCCGGGAATTCGACAGCGGATATTTGGAGAACACAGCGATGCCGAAACTCTGGAATTTCGTGGAGCTTTGATAAAATACGGAACGATAAGGATACATGCTCAACGCATCATAGATCTTAGAGGCAGTAAGGCTCTTCTCTGATTTAGCCGTGGCATATTCCTGCAAACAAACAATATCCGCGTCCGAGTTAGCGATATATTGGATAATCTTGTTCGGAGCTATCTTCGTATGATTCTTGTACCCAAAAGCCATCACATTATAAGTCAGCACCTTTAGTACCTCTTCCCGAGGAACATCCTTATGCGAGTGAAACGGAAAATAGCGTTTCACGGGACCCCAACATAACAAGAAGGAGAATATGCCGATCAATAAGAACTTCCATTCCCATAAGAACAGCCAATAGATAATAAAGCAAAGATTGACTACACATAAGACTGGAAAGGCTAATCCCAGATAAGATAACGTCATACTCGTCTCAGGAGACACCCGATCCGAATAAGCCGAGACTATCAACAATACGACAGCCACCACATTCGCTACGACGAATAAGAATTGAAGAAAAATCCGTAGAGTTTTCATAAGTATCTGTTATTTCTTACTGGCGTCGAAAAGTCGCTTTTTCTCTTCAGCGGAAAGGCTCTCATAACCGGAACGTTTCAATTTATCCAGTATAGTATCTAGATCCACCGACTCCTGATGTTTACGTGCGTTATACTCATAATCCGTCTCGTTACGTTTATAAGTCACACGCATCTTCGGTTTCCGTTTGCCCAAATTCACGAACCAGTCGATCAACCGATTCATCGGAGCGGTCAAGTCCTTTCCATTACGAATACGGGAAGCGAACCACATACCAAACAAAGCCCCGCCGATATGGGCGATATGTCCTCCCGCATTATCAGAAGTCATCGCCAACAAATCGATCACCAGCGTAAAGATAGCCAAATAAATTAATTTGATCCTTCCGATCAAGAATAAATTAATCTCCAAATCCTTCCGGTAAAACGACACGGCGAAAACGATCGCCATAACAGATGCCGAAGCCCCCATCAAATAGCTAAAAGAGGCCACGTTCTGGAAATAAGGGAAAATATTATAAGCAAGGACAAACAATACCGCACCCGCAAGACCTCCCAATATATACAAGCCTCCCAACTGCCGCTCACTGAAGAAATTCAAGAACAATCCCCCGAACCAATACAACCAAAGCATATTGAACAAGATATGCAAGAAGTCAAAATGAGTGAACATATAAGTAAATAACGTCCACGGACGGAAGAGCAAAAGTTCCGGAGAAGCCGGTAACTGCAAATACTGCAAGAAAGGTACCCCTTGCACATTAAAGAGCATAAACAATACGCTGGCCAAACGTATCAAGATAAACAAGCCTACATTTATATATATCAGTTTCGACAGGATATTACCTGACTGAAACATACGCTTCAAATTAGTAAAAATACCGTCCATTGTCTGCATCTTTCTTTTTCCAATAACGAATTAGGAAATAACCGAATAACATACCCCCCAAATGAGCGAAATGCGCTACCGTATCGCCACCAAAACTAGCCACACCCATAAATAGTTCGGCAAGACCATAAAATATTACGAAATATTTGGCTTTAATCGGAATCGGTATGAACATCAAGTATAAAGGAACATTCGGGAAGATCATGGCGAATGCTAACAAGATTCCGAATACGGCACCCGAAGCGCCAATAGTCACGAAATAATTCAAGAACTCACTCTTGCTGATAATCTGGGCTCCATTCAAGTTTATCATGTCTTGGCTAGCGAAGATCACATCCCGCAAATTAAAGAACCATACCACCTCTTGTACCAAACCGGCGCCTATACCCGTCACGAAGTAAAAAATCAAGAAACGTTTTGGGCCCCATACGTTCTCCAATACCCGGCCGAACATATAAACGGCGAACATATTAAAAAACACATGCGCGAACGAATGGGTATCGTGCATGAACATATAAGAAACGATCTGATAAGCCTTGAAGTCGGTAGCACCCGGGAAGTGAAGCCCTAATAAATCCACTAAATCGATGCCGACTTTCGGCAGTGCAAGGCTGGCTACCCAAAATAGCAAGTTTATAATGATAAGATTTTTCGTTACCGGCGGGATACTATTCAAGAACCCCGAATTTGTCTGATTCATCATATACTACGTTAATTTAGCGGCAAAGGTAAATATATTTTAGCCGTTTTTGCCCATAATAATACTAAAACATATGTAAATCGGTAAAAAAAGTAGGTTTTTCTTTTGTGATATTTCAAAATAAAACTACATTTGGAGCCGTCTATCGGTTATCATAGTTTTGTTTAATATATTAACAGTCAAACCATCATGAACAAATCAGAATTTATTAGTGCAGTCGCTGAAAAATCAGGTCTCAGCAAAGTGGATGCTAAAAAGGCAGTAGAAGCTTTTGTTGACACAGTTTCTAACGAATTAAAAGAAGGCGGTAAAGTCGCTCTACTTGGCTTCGGTTCATTCTCTGTGTCAGAGAAGGCCGCTCGTAAAGGTGTTAACCCGAAAACTAAAGAAACCATTGAAATCGCAGCTCGCAAGGCCGTGAAGTTCAAGGCTGGTGCTGAATTGAACGAGCTAATCAAATAAGAAACACCATTATTCTCTATAGAAGAAGGATACGATGCAAATTGTATCCTTTTTTTGTGTACCTTTGCGTACAAAATAAAATCCGAATTATAGTTAGACGAATATGGTTATCGAACAACAGATTACCGGGGCTATCATAGCCGGCATCAAAGAGCTGTACGGAGCGGATGTCACCGCTAGCCAAGTGCAGTTACAAAAAACGAAAAAAGAATTCAAGGGGCACTTGACCCTAGTCGTATTCCCATTCCTTCGCATGTCGAAGAAATCTCCGGAGCAGACCGCTCAGGAAATCGGTGAGTACTTGTTGAGAAACGAGCCAGCGGTAGCTGAATTTAATGTAATCAAAGGATTCCTTAACCTGACGGTCGCTTGCTCTTGCTGGATCGATTTACTGAACTCGATCAATGAGCAGCCCGCTTACGGTATCATTCCGGTTACCGAGCAGTCGCCTTTGGTTATGATCGAATATTCTTCTCCCAATACAAATAAACCGCTTCACTTGGGCCATGTCCGCAATAACTTATTAGGATACAGCTTATCGAAGATCATGAAAGCGAACGGTAACCAGATCGTAAAGACGAATATCGTAAACGATCGTGGTATCCATATCTGTAAATCCATGTTGGCTTGGCAGAAATGGGGAAATGGAGCTACCCCAGAGTCTACCGGAAAGAAGGGCGACCATCTGATCGGTGACTTTTACGTATTATTCAGCAACAAATTAAAAGAGGAGACCCATGCGTTAGAAGCGAAAGGCCTTACCAAGGAAGAAGCCGAGGCTCAATCCACCTTGATGGCGGAAGCCCGTGAGATGCTTCGTAAATGGGAAGCCGGAGACAAAGAGGTGCGTGCGCTTTGGGAAATGATGAATAATTGGGTATACGCCGGGTTCAACGAGACTTATAAGATGATGGGCGTAGATTTCGATAAGATTTATTACGAGTCTCAAACGTATCTGGAAGGAAAAGGTAAGGTGATGGAAGGCCTAGAGAAAGGGATTTTCTATCGCCGTGAAGACGGCTCCGTATGGGCTGATTTGACGAAAGACGGGCTGGATGAGAAATTATTGCTTCGTGCGGATGGAACTTCCGTCTATATGACGCAGGATATCGGTACCGCCAAGCTGCGCTTCGATGATTACCCGATCAATAAGATGATCTATGTGGTAGGGAACGAGCAGAATTATCACTTCCAAGTATTATCGATCTTATTGGATAAGTTAGGCTTCGAGTTCGGCAAAGGATTGGTCCACTTCTCCTACGGAATGGTAGAGCTACCGGAAGGTAAGATGAAGAGCCGTGAGGGAACGGTCGTAGATGCCGATGATTTGATGGCCGAGATGATCAGTACCGCACGTGAGATTTCCCAAGAATTAGGGAAATTGAACGAGATGACTCCGGAAGAGGCTGAGAATATCGCCCGAATCGTAGGTCTTGGCTCCTTGAAATATTTCATATTAAAGGTAGACCCTCGCAAGAATATGACGTTCAACCCGAAAGAGTCTATCGACTTCAATGGGAATACGGGACCATTCATCCAATATACCTACGCCCGTATCCGTTCCGTATTGCGCAAAGCAGCGGAACAGGGCATCACATTACCGGAGCAGTTACCGCTTACTTTCGCCATTTCCGAGAAAGAAGAGAACCTGATCCAAATGATCGCCGATTATGCAGAGATCGTGAAAGAGGCAGGTAAGCTATACAGCCCGGCCTGTGTCGCCAACTATATTTATGATCTGGTAAAGGAATACAATCAATTCTATCACGATTTCCCCATCCTTCGCGAAGAGAATCCGGAATTGAAGAACTTCCGTTTAGTCTTATCCGCCAATGTAGCTAAGATCGTGAAATCCGGTATGGATTTATTAGGCATCGAGGTTCCGGAAAGAATGTAACGATAGAAGATGAACATAAACGAGAAAACAAGAAAGGCTCTCCTTCGATTTCAACAAAATGAAATCACGGAGAGCCTTCTCTATGCGCAACTCGCCGCTATCGAGAAAGATCCAAGCAACAAGGAAGTATTACTACAGATAGCGAATGACGAGAAAGGACATTATACGATCCTGAAAAAGTATACGGGGCAAGAGATCTCCCCGAATAAATTACGCATCACCAAATACTACTGGTTGGCACGTATCTTGGGGATTACTTTCGCCATTAAGCTAATGGAAGGTAGCGAGGAAAGCGCCAAGAATGATTACGCCTCTTATGATGAGTATCCGGATTTGCAACAAATCGCACGTGACGAAGATGAGCATGAGCAGAGGTTGATCGCCTTGATCAATGAGGAGCGGTTGGAATATATGGGTTCTGTCGTACTGGGGCTAAATGACGCTTTGGTAGAATTTACAGGTGCTTTAGCAGGCTTTACCCTTGCCTTGAGCGACTCTAGATTAATAGCGTTGACCGGAAGCATCACTGGAATAGCCGCCGCATTATCCATGGCTTCCTCCGAATATCTATCTACCAAGTCCGAGAATGGAAATGAAAACGGGAAACATCCCGTCAAGGCATCGATCTATACGGGAATAGCTTATATCTTTACGGTAGTCGCCTTGGTCGCTCCATTTATCTTTATATCAAACGTATTAATGGCTTTAGGGCTTATGCTCATCATAGCGTTAAGTATCATCGCCCTTTTCAACTATTATTATTCCATAGCGAGAAGCGAGAGTTTCCGGAAGCGTTTTACCGAGATGGCAGTACTTAGTTTTAGCGTGGCCGCATTAAGCTTCTTGATCGGATATGCGTTAAAAGAATTTACGGGCATCGATGTCTAAAAAAATCATAGTTATGTTTTGAAAAATTCATAGTTATGAGTTTAGTAAATCATAACTATGAATTTTTAGAGCTATAATCAAGCCTTTTTCCGTGTCGTACGTTTCTTCGTCGCGGCAGGTTTTTCTCCCGCCTCGGCGATTATCTTCTGGCATTCCTCCAAGGTCAAGTTCTCCGGTTTCTCTATCGTCTTAGGAATTCTGTAATTCTTTTTCTTATAAGAGATATAAGGGCCGAAGCGACCATTCAAGATCTCCATTTCCGGATCCTCATCGAACTTCTTGATAAATCGTTGCTCATCTTTTTGTTTTTTTGCCTCGATCAACTCGATAGCTTCCTCGGCTGTTATCGACAAAGGATTCAAGCCCTTCGGTATGGATACGAACTTTCCGTCATGACGGATAAACGGGCCAAAACGTCCGACAGCGGCAACCATGACCTTACCTTCATATTCACCGATCGTACGGGGTAGATCAAACAATTTCAAGGCTTCTTCCAAAGTAATCGTCTCGATAGACTGCCCCTTCATCAAGGTTGCGAACTGAGGTTTAGGAGCCTCTTTATCCTCTGGGTGCGCCTGCCCGATCTGTACGACTGGGCCATAACGACCGATCTTCACGAAAACAGGTTTGCCGCTCTTCGGATCGATACCCAATTCACGCTCACCCACTTTATGCTCCGTACGGACAGAGGCTGCCTCTTCCACGATCGGATGGAATAGTTTATAGAATTTATCGATAGCGTCCGTCCATACCATCTCGCCTTCCGCTACGGCATCGAATTCCTTCTCCACGCTCGCCGTGAAGTTATAATCCATAACGCCCGGGAAATACTCCATCAAGAAATCATTCACGACCGTACCGATATCGGTTGGCATCAACTTATTCCGGTCCGCTCCTACGATCTCCGTCTTTTGGACTTCCTTGATCGTATGCTGAGCCAAGGTTATGATATTATAAGTACGCTCCGTTCCTTCCTTATCCCCTTTCACGACATACTCTCGATTCTGGATCGTCTGGATCGTAGGAGCATAGGTAGAAGGACGACCGATTCCCAATTCCTCCAAACGGCGAACCAAACTTGCTTCCGTATAGCGGGGAGGACGTTGCGTGAAACGTTCGGTAGCGACGATATCCTTCATACTCAATACCTCGTTCAAGGTAACCGGAGGAAGAAGGCCGTTTTCCTGTTCCTTCTCATTCTCGTCATCAAAACTCTCGCGGTACACCTGAAGGAAACCGTCAAAAGTAATGACCTCACCGGTAGCCACGAACTTCTCTTTCTTGCCGCCGATGCCTACGGAGATCGTCGTACGCTCCAACTCGGCGTCCGCCATCTGGCAAGCGATCGTACGTTTGCGGATCAATTCGTATAATCTCTTTTCCTGAGCGGTCCCGCTTATCTCATCATTGCTGATATAGGTCGGACGAATCGCCTCGTGCGCTTCTTGCGCTCCCTTGCTCTTGGTATGATATTGACGGAATTTATAATATTTCTCACCGTAGGTATCCAAGATAGCCTCTTTTGCCGTCCCCAAAGCCAAATCACTTAAGTTCACGGAGTCAGTACGCATATACGTGATCAATCCGGACTCATACAGGCGTTGGGCGATCATCATGGTCTGCGAGACCGAATAACCCAACTTACGGGCGGCCTCCTGCTGCAAGGTAGATGTCGTAAAAGGAGGGGCTGGTGTTTTACGCACCGGCTTTTTCGAGATATCATCGATCGTGAAAGAAGCGTCCTTGCAAGATTCAAGGAATGCCTCCACCTCTTCCTTATCTTTCAAACGACGGTTCAGCTCCGCCTTGAGGATTGTCGTACCATCCGGCAAGATAAAGCTAGCGATCACACGGTAGGCGGCCTCCGAGACAAACTCGTTGATCTCTCGCTCCCGCTCTACGATCAGACGTACGGCAACCGATTGCACGCGCCCCGCAGATAAAGCCGGCTTCACCTTACGCCAAAGAATGGGGGATAGCTCGAAACCCACGATACGGTCTAAGATACGACGGGCTTGCTGCGCGTTCACCAAATCGATATTGATATCTCTCGGCGTCTCAATCGCATGTAATATAGCGTTCTTGGTAATTTCATGAAAAACGATACGTTTCGTATTCTCAGGTTTCAATCCTAATACCTCATATAAATGCCAAGAGATGGCCTCTCCCTCCCGGTCCTCATCGGAAGCCAACCAAACCTGCTCGGCTTTCTTCGCTTCGTTCTTCAATTCGGTCACGAGTTTCTTCTTATCTGAGGGAATCACGTATTCCGGGGCATAATTGTGTTCGAGGTCTATACTGAAATCTTTCGTTTTCAAGTCGCGGATATGACCATAGCTAGACATAACCTTATAGTCCTTTCCGAGGAACTTCTCGATGGTTTTTGCCTTGGCGGGTGACTCCACTATTACCAGATTCTTTTGCATAATCACTTTTCACTTTTTAGAAATCGAGTGCAAACATACACAAATAATTAACGTAACCGTACATCAGTAACAAAAAAACAGTTTTTTAAACCGTGATTATTATGTATGTAACCTCTTCAGAATTATCTTTGTCCGTAAAATATCACATTATTTTAATATGGAAACTATCAGACAACTTATCAACGATAATAAAACAGACGAAGCACTCCATTTGTTGGACGAGTACATCAAAAAAAATGATTCAGACGATGAAGCGTATTATCTGCGCGGAAACGTATACCGCAAGATGGGCGATATTCGCCAGGCACTCAACAACTACCTCATGGCTATCGAATTAAACCCCGACAGCCCGGCACAAACCGCCTATAATGCCCAGATCAAAATATTAGATTTTTATAACAAAGATATGTATAATCACTAAGAGACAATTTATAAGTGCAAAGTAATGCATATCACAACTGTGTTTCTTTTGTTTCACAGAAACCGGTCGGTGCTATTATTTCTACATCTGAATCTTTTTCCGTAGTTCCTTTAACAATGTAACATCGGCATCCCGTATCTTTCCTTCCCGGTTTGGCGGGCAGTTCAGGATCAGGATATTGTCGTTCTTTGTGCACTGGTGGTACAGACCGGTTAACTCTTCTACCGTCTTATACTTTTTATCAGTTGTATTGTAGAACCAACGTTCACTTATACAGATAGTAGATTCCCACGGCATATAATATAATTTGCCGTCATGCGAGAAGAGTTTCGGATCATTATCGGCGGGCAGGTACGGATCACCCAAAC
>ERZ836760.2288-NODE-2288-length-15814-cov-3.000063_pt1 | contig 15814 bp, 16 predicted proteins | sample MGYA00519941_ERZ836760 | MGnify/ENA primary metagenome ERZ836760 (study PRJEB31850, sample SAMEA3708807) | human gut metagenome | biome: human gut; feature: human-associated habitat; material: faeces | place: China | collected 2014 ... | reverse complement strand
CGGGTGGAGACGGACAGCCGCACCATCCACGCCGGGTCCCTCTTTGTGCCCCTGGTAGGGGAGCGATTCGACGGCCACGCCTACATCAACGCCGCCCTGGAGGGGGGCGCTGCGGGCTGCTTTACCCAGCGGGAGCGGGAGAGCTATCTGCCGGGCAAGTTCTATATCAAGGTGGACTCCACCCAGCGGGCCCTGCGGGATCTGGCCAAGTATTACAAGAAAAAGTTCCCCATACCCGTGGTGGCCCTGACGGGCTCGGTGGGTAAGACCACCACCAAGGACATGGTGGCGGCGGTGCTGGGGGAGAAGTACCGGGTGCTCAAGACCGAGGGCAACCTGAACAACGAGATCGGCGTGCCCATGACCCTGCTGCGCCTCAGCGGGGAGCACGAAATTGCCGTGCTGGAGCTGGGCATGAACCACGCCGGGGAGATCGACTACCTCTCCGCCCTGGTGGAGCCCGACGTGGTGCTGATGACCAACATCGGCGACTCCCACATCGAGCACTTCGGCTCCCGGGAAAAGATCCTGGAGGCCAAGAGCGAGATCTTCCACCATGTCAAGTCCGGCGCCTTCGTGGTCATCAATGGGGACGATCCCTTGCTGAACACCCTGCCGGGGAAGCTCCCCTATGCGTTCACCCGCGTGGGCGCCGGAGAGGGGCTGGACTATCGGGCGGAGGGGCTGGTCAGCGACGGCAAGAGCCATATGACCTGTGAAGTGAAAACGCCTCACAACTCTTTCCGGGTGGAGATTCCCGCCCTGGGCGACCACATGATCTACCCCACGCTGATGGCGGCGGCGGTGGGGGAGCACTTTGGCCTGACGCAGACGCAGATTGCCGACGGCGTGCTCCACTTTGCCCCCACCAAAATGCGTATGAACCTGCTCCACCGGGGCGATGACATCACCATCCTAAACGACACCTACAACGCCAACCCCCAGTCCATGCGGGCGGCGGTGGAAGTGCTCTCCAGTGCCCGGGGAGCGTATAAGGTAGCCGTACTGGGCGACATGTTCGAGCTGGGGCCCCTGGCCCCCGCCCTCCACGCCGGCGTGGGCGACTACCTGGGCAAGGCGGGCATCGACTGCCTGGTGGCGGTGGGCGAGCTGGCAAGGCACATCCATGACGCAGCCCAGGCCGCCGGCGTGCCGGAGTGCTATTACTGCCCCACAAAGGCGGAGGCCAGGCCGGTGCTGGACGGCGTGGTGCGGCCCCATGCCACCATTCTGGTCAAGGCCTCCCGCGGCATGGCGCTGGAGGAGCTGGTGGATTACCTGCTCACCATCACAGGGGAGGCGTAAAAGGGCCGCCGGGTGTCCGCCCGGCGGCCAGCAGGGGCCGGTGCTCCCATCGGCCCGTCTTTATCCAAACAGCTTTTGCAGATTCTCCTGAAAGGGCGGGTAGATGACCCCCTTCTCGGTGATGATGCCGGTGACCAGACTGTGGGGGGTCACGTCGAAAGCGGGGTTGCAGACCTCCACCGACTCCGGGGCGGTGCGGGTGCCGTACAGGGTGCGCACCTCGTCCCTGTCCCGCTCCTCGATGGGGATGCCGCTCCCGTCGGCCAGAGACAGGTCGATGGTGGAGCAGGGGAGGGCCACATAAAAAGGAATGCCGTGGTAATGGGCGTTGACCGCCACGGAGTAGGTTCCGATCTTGTTGGCAAAGTCGCCGTTGGCGGCCATGCGGTCACACCCCACTCCAGCCAGGTCAATCTTCCCCTTGGCCATCAGGCTGGCGGCCATGTTGTCCGCGATCAGGGTGGCGGGGATGTGGTCGGATACCAGCTCGTAGGCCGTCAGGCGGGCTCCCTGGAGGAGCGGTCGGGTCTCATCACAGTAAACCATATTTACTTTACCAGCTTCATGGGCCGCGCGGATGACACCCAGTGCCGTGCCGTAGCCGCCGGTGGCCAGGGCCCCGGCGTTGCAGTGGGTGAGGATGCGGGCGTGCTCCGGCACCACCGCCGCCCCGTGGGCCCCCATGGCCCGGCACATGGCCACGTCCTCGGCGTGGATGGCCTTGGCCTCGGCGATCAGCGGTTCTGCCGCGCCGCCGCACTCCTTTGCCTTGCGTTCCATGCGCTCCAGGGCCCAGAACAGGTTGACCGCTGTGGGCCGGCTGGCGGCCAGTGTCTCCTTGGCCTCGTCCAGCCCCTCACCGGCCAGGGCGGCCAGGCAGTAGGCATAGGCGGCGGCCACACCGATGGCGGGGGCGCCCCGCACCACCATGGTGCGGATGGCATCGGCCACTGGCCGGTAATCGGTATAGGGGAGCCACACTTCGGTCACGGGGAGCTTGGTCTGGTCGAGCAGGTAAAGGGTATTTCCTTCCCATCGGATGGCGTCCATAGGGAAAACCTCCATTCCTTGATTTCGTCTTTCACTATATCACAACGGACAACAGGAGTAAACAAATGATTGATATCTCCATCTCGAACCTGTCCAAGGAGTTCGAGGTAGGCAAAAAGATACTGGACGGCCTGACCTTTCAGGTAGACCAGGGGGAGCGGGTGGGCCTGCTGGGCAAAAACGGCGCCGGCAAGACCACACTGTTCAAAGTCCTCACTGGGGAGCTGGACTGGGATGAGGGCGAAGTGCATGTGGCCCCCGGCAAAGGGGTGGGCCTCATCTCACAGATCCCGGTTTACCCGCCCGCCTACACCGTGGAGGATGTGCTTCAGACGGCCTTTGACCGGCTTCACGCCATGGAGGCCGAGATGGCCCGCCTCGCCGAGCAGATGGGCGCCGACACAGACCCCGCCCTGCTCAGGCGGTACGACGCCCTCACCGCCGCTTTTGAGGCGGGGGGCGGCTACGATACCCAAACGGAGCTGAATAAGGTGTGCAATGGCCTGGAGATTTCCCAGGACATGCGGGGGCAGCTTTTTTCCTCCCTCTCCGGCGGGGAGAAGACCCGGGTCAACCTGGCCCGCCTGATTCTGGAGGATACCGACATCCTCCTGCTGGACGAGCCCACCAACCACCTGGATCTCCGGGCCACCGAATGGCTGGAGGAGTATCTGGACCGTTACAAGGGCACCGTGCTGGCCATCTCCCACGACCGCTGGTTCCTGGACCGGGTGGTACGCCGGGTCATCGAGATCCACGATGGCAAGGCGGAGTTTTACGCGGGCAACTACAGCTTTTATGTGGAGGAGAAGGAGCGGCGCTACGAGGAGAAGCTCAAGCAGTACGAGAAGGAGCAGGCCAAGCTTGAGCAGCTCCAAGAGGCGGTGGACAAGCTGCACCTGTGGGCTTTTATGGGCAACGACAAGCTGCACAAGCGGGCCTTTTCCATCGAAAAGCGCATGGAGCGCATCCGCACCACCGACAAGCCCACCAAGGAGCGGCGCTTAGACATAAAATTCGGGGAGAGCGAGTTCCGGGGGGACGAGGTGCTCACCATCAAGGAGCTGAAGAAGTCCTTTGACGGGCGCACTCTCTTTGACCACGTGAACCTGGAGGTCATCGGCGGCGAGCGCATTGCCCTGCTGGGCGACAACGGCACCGGCAAGTCCACCCTGCTGAAGATTTTGCTGGGGGAAGAGGAGCCGGACTCCGGAAAGCTGCGCATGGGACCGACTGTAAAGGTGGGGTACCTGCCTCAGATCATCCGCTTCTCCCACCCGGAGCGCAATCTGGTGGACACCATGATCTACGACCAGGACTGCTCCACCCAGACGGCCCGCAATCGGCTGGCGGCCTTCAACTTCCGGGGGGAGGACGTGTTCAAGCCCGTGTCCGCCCTCTCCGGCGGGGAGCAGAGCCGCCTGCGCCTGTGTATGCTCATGGACGAGAAGATCAATCTGCTGATCCTGGACGAGCCCACCAACCACTTGGACGTGGCCAGCCGGGAGTGGATTGAGGAGGCGGTGGAGAGCTACGAGGGCAATCTGCTCTTTGTCTCCCACGACCGCTACTTCATCAACCGCTTTGCCACCCGTATCTGGATGCTGGAGAACGGACAGATCATTGATTTCCGGGGGACCTTTGAGGAGTACCGGGCCGCCCAGGAGCGGAAACGGCTCCAGGCCGCGGTCCTCGTCAAGGCGGAACCGGAGAAGCCGAAAAAGGAAAAGCCCCGCCGTCCCGGCGGCACCAAAGAGCTGGAGAAGCAGGTGGCCGCGGCGGAGCGGGCGGTGGCCAAGGCGGAGGAGCGGCAATACGAGCTGACCCTCAAGGCCGAGGAGGTGGCCTCCAACTATCTGGAGCTGCAGAAGGTCTATGACGAGCAGAAGGCCCTGGAGGAGGAGATCGCCGCGCTTTACACGAAGTGGGAGACGCTGGCGGCCGAGTTGGAGGAGGCCCGAGGGAAGGAAGAGCTGCTACCGTCCCTATGAGGGGAAGCGGTGGCCCCTGTGGCGGAAGGCCGTGCTGGCCCTGCTGCTGGCGGGGGCGCTGGCTTTCGGCGCCCTATTCGGCGCGGTGATGTATGGTGCCTATGACCACATACAGGGCGAGCCCAGGCTCATGGTCATCCTGGGCTGCCAGGTGAAGCCCTGGGGGCCGTCCATTCTGCTCCAGGACCGGCTGGACAAGGCGCTGGATTACCTGGAGGAGCACCCGGACGTCCAGGTGGTGGTCTCCGGCGGCCAGGGCCCCGACGAACCCACTACCGAGGCGCAGGCCATGTACGACTATCTGGTGGAATACGGCGTGGAGCCGGAACGCATCTGGCAGGAGGACCAGTCCCACAACACCTGGCAGAATGTCCGGTATACCCTGGCGCTGCTGGAGGAGAAGGGGGCGGACACGAGTGCCGGCGTGGTGCTGGTGTCCAGCGGCTTCCACCTCACCCGGGCGCGTATGCTGTGGGAGCGCGCCTCCGGCGGAGCGGGAGAGCTGTCCACCCTGGCGGCCCCCTGCACCCATGTGCCGTCCCGGCTGAAGATGTATATTCGGGAACCCTTTGCACTGGTAAAGTCCTTTTTGTTTGACAGGTGATATGACTTGGAAATGATGGAAAAGCTGCGCGCCCTGGATCTCCACTATGCCGATGTGGAGGCCCGCCTGAGCGCGCCGGAGACCTATGAAGACCCCGCGCTGGTGGCCAGGCTCAACAAGGAGCAGCGGGAGCTGGAGCCGGTGGTCATGGCCTACCGGGCCTACCAGCGCCGCCGGCAGGATCTGGAGGATGCCGAGGCCCTGATGGGCGACCCGGATATGAAGGAGCTGGCCCAGGAGGAGTACCAGCAGGCCAGGGAGGAGCTGGCCCGGCTGGAGGAGGAGATCAAGGTGCTGCTCCTGCCCCGGGACCCCAACGACGACAAGAATGTCATCGTGGAGATCCGCGCCGGAGTGGGCGGGGAGGAGGCGGCTCTGTTCGCCCACTCCCTGTTCCGCATGTACTCCATGTACGCCGATGCCCGCCGCTGGCGCGTGGAGGTGGACTCGGTCAACGAGACGGAACTGGGTGGCGTGAAGGAAATCTGCTTTACAATTGAGGGAGACGGAGCCTGGTCCCGTCTGAAATTCGAGAGCGGCGTCCACCGGGTGCAGCGGGTACCTGAGACCGAGTCGGGTGGGCGTATCCACACATCCACCGCCACCGTGGCGGTGCTGCCCGAGGTGGACGAGGTGGACTTCGAGCTCAACCCGGCGGACATCGAGATGCAGGTTTTCCGCTCCTCCGGTGCGGGCGGCCAGCACATCAACAAGACCTCCTCCGCTGTGCGGCTCATCCACAAGCCCACCGGCACGGTGGTGGAGTGCCAGCAGGAGCGCAGCCAGTTCCAGAACCGGGACCGGGCCATGCAGATCCTGCGCTCCCGTCTGTACGAGGAGAAGGTGCGGGAGCAGGAGGAGGCGGTGACGGCGGAGCGCCGCAGCCAGGTGGGCACCGGCATGCGCAACGAGCGTATCCGCACCTACAACTTCCCCCAGGGGCGGCTGACCGACCACCGTATCGGGCTGACCCTGTACCGGCTGGAGAGCGTCATGGACGGCGATCTGGATGAGATTATCGACGCGCTGGTGACCGCCGACCAGGCGGAGCGGCTGAGGGCTCGGGAGCAGGACGGCTAAGGCGGGGACGGCCAAAAAACAGCGCACAAGGCTGAGAAAAGGAGTAAGAAAGCGTGGAATTGATCATTCACTTTACCGCCCTGCCGGAGAAGCTGACCCTGGATATGGTGAAGTCCGACCTGGCGGAGCTGCTGGAGGACGACGGCTGGCTGACCGGCTCAGGGGCGGACTATCTGGAGCTGGAGCTGGAGGACGAGAAGGTGAACCCCAAGTACGGTATTCTCACCGTGAAGGGTTATCTGCAAAAGGCCCGGTTCGCCCCGGACACCACCATCGAGCTGGCCGGGACGCCGGTGGGCATCTACGAATAAGCAGGGGAGGGTATTTTTATGAAAAAAGCCATCGGCATTTTACAGATTGTCTCTGGCGCGGCCCTGCTGGCCGCGGGCGTGCTGACCATCGTGGAGGGAAGCGCACGACGGAGTGCCCGGGTTCGGCATGGAAGGGGAGTTCGTTTTTGAGCAGGGAAGATGCCGCGCTGTGGGAGCGTCTGTCCCGCTTTTGGGCGGACGTGGCGCGGCAGGATGCCGCAGCCCTGCGGGAGTGGTTCGCGCCGGAAGCAGAGGTGTATTGGCACTGCACGGACGAGCGCTTCACGGCGGAGGAATACATTCGGGCCAACTGTGAGTACCCAGGGGACTGGGAGGGCGCGGTGGAGCGTGCGGAATGGACGGAGGACGGTTGTGTTTCGGTCGCAGCGGTGTGGCCGAAGGACAGGAGCGCCCGTTTTCATGCGGTGTCTTTTTTCCGTTTCGCGGGGGGCAGGATCACCCGCTTAGATGAGTACTGGGCGGACGATGGGCCCCCGCCCCAGTGGCGGAAGGAAAAGCACATCGGCAGTTCCATCGGGAGAAGCTGAACCATCGGGAAGGTGAGCACATTGCACACACAAAGACTACAGCCGCGGGACACGGCCGAGGCGGCGGAGATTCTCCGCCGGGGCGGCCTGCTGGGCATCCCCACGGAGACGGTGTACGGCCTGGGGGCCAACGGCCTGAATCCAGACGCCGTGGGCCGCATCTTCGCGGCCAAGGGGCGGCCCCAGGACAACCCGCTGATTCTGCACATCCCCTCGGCGGACTGGCTGGAACGCTACTGCGGGGACATTCCGGACACGGCCTACGCCCTGGCGGAGCGCTTCTGGCCGGGGCCGCTGACCATGGTGCTCCGGCGGAAACGCGTGGTGCCCGACGTGGTGACCGCCGGGCTGGACACCGTGGGGATGCGCTGTCCGGCCCACCCGGTTTGCCGGGCCATTCTGGCGGCCGCCGACGTGCCGGTGGCCGCCCCGTCGGGCAATACCTCCGGCCGGCCCAGCCCCACCAACATGGCGGACATGCTGGAGGATATGGACGGAAAAATTGACGGCATCGTGGACGGGGGACCCTGCGCGGTGGGGGTGGAGTCCACCATCGTGGATCTGACGGTAATGCCCCCACGGCTTCTGCGCCCCGGCGGCGTCACCCTGGAACAGCTCCGGGACGCGCTGGGTGAGGTGGCGGTTGATCCTGCGGTGACCCGGCTCATGGGCGCGGGGGAGCAGCCCCGGGCTCCCGGCATGAAGTACCGCCACTACGCCCCCAAGGCCCCGGTGACCGTGGTGCAGGGGGCCCCGGCGGCGGCGGCCCGCTACATCCAGGCCCACATGGCCCCCGGAGACGGGGTGATCTGCTTCGACGAATACGCCGGGCTGTTTGCCGGCCACCCGCTGGAGCAGCTGGGGCCCAGCACCGACGTGCCGGAGCAGGCCCGCCGGGTCTTTGAGGCCCTGCGCTGGTTCGACGGCACCGGCGTGTCCCACATCTGGGCCCAGTGTCCCGCCGCCGCCGGTATCGGCCTGGCGGTGGCCAACCGGCTGAACAAGGCCGCCGGCTTCCACATCGTGCGGGCGGAGTGAAGCCTCTCCTGCGGTGGAAATTTACAAATACATAACAAACCCGGAACGAGATATGCTATACTGAACCACGGAGGCGAAGCCATCCATGAAACGCATCGGCATCACCGGCCCCACCGGGGCGGGGAAGACCACCGCGCTCCAGGCCCTGGCGGAGCTGGACGCCCATATCATCGACGCGGATGCGGTGTACCACGCCCTGCTGGAGTCCAGCGCCACCCTGCGGGCGGAGCTGACCGCCCGGTTTGGCCCTTCCATTCTGGACGGGGAGGGCCGTGTCAACCGCAAGGCCCTGGGCGGGGTGGTATTCGGCGATCCGGCGGCCCTGGCCGAGCTGAACGCCATCACCCACCGCTTCATCCTGGCCGAGATCGACCGGCAGGCCGCCGGGGCGGAGGAGCAGGGGCGGAGCGCCGTGGCCATCGACGCCATCGCCCTCATTGAGAGCGGCCTGGGGGAGACCTGTGGCGCGATAGTGGGCATACTGGCCCCCAGGGAACTGCGCATCCGGCGGATCATGGCCCGGGAGGGGATTTCGGAGGACTACGCCCGGAAGCGGGGGGAGGCCCAGCAGGGGGACGGCTTTTTCCGCACCCACTGCGATTATCTCCTGGAAAACCGGGCGGACGACACGCCGGAGGCCTTTCAGGCCCGTGCCAAGCAACTGTTTGAGCAGATACTGAGCAATCGGAACTAGACGAAGGAGGAATTCAAATGGAAGAGAAGCAGAAGACGGCGGGAGAGCTGCGGCGCGAGGCGCTGCTCTACCAGCCCAAGAACGGCTACGACCGCCTGAGCGCCCAGGACGAGGCGGATATGAAGTCCTATTGTGAGGACTACAAGAAGTTTTTGGACGCAGGCAAGACGGAGCGGGAGTGCGTAACCGAGGCGGTGCGCCTGGCGGAGGCTAAGGGCTTCAAGCCCTTCACCCGCGGCATGGCGGTCAATCCTGGCGACAAGCTGTACCGGATCAACCGGGGCAAGGCCTTGATGCTGGCCGTGGTGGGTACCAGGCCCCTCAGCGAGGGCGTCAACATCGGCGCGGCCCACATCGACTCCCCCCGGCTGGATCTCAAGCCCAACCCTCTCTATGAGGACGCGGAGCTGGCCTTTTTCAAGACCCACTATTACGGCGGTATCCGCAAGTACCAGTGGGTGACTATCCCCCTGGAGCTCCGCGGCGTGGTGGCCCTGAAGGACGGCTCTACCGTGGCCGTGTCTATCGGCGGCGCGCCGGAGGACCCCCAGTTCACCATTGACGATTTGCTGCCCCACCTGGGCGTGGAGCAGTCCAAGAAGCCCCTGGGCGAGGCCATCCCCGGCGAAAGCCTGAACCTGCTCATCGGCAGCCGCCCCTTTAAGGACGACGAGGGCTCCGACCGGGTGAAGCTGGCCGTCATGGACTACCTGAACCAGAAGTACCACATCGTGGAGGAGGATTTCATCTCCGCCGAGCTGGAGGTGGTGCCCGCTTTCAAGGCTGCCGACATCGGCTTCGACCGCTCCCTGATCGGTGCCTACGGCCACGACGACCGGGTGTGCGGCTTTGCCTGTCTGGCGGCCCTTCTGGCCCTGGGCACCCCCGGCAAGACCGCCGTCTGTATGCTGGCGGACAAGGAGGAGATCGGCTCGGCCGGCGTCAGCGGCATGAAATCCGCAGCCTTTGATACCTTTGTCAGCGACCTGTGCGACGCCCAGCGGGTGCCGCTGAAGGCCTGCTACGAGAAGTCCTTCTGCCTGTCCACTGACGTGACCGCGGCCTACGACCCCAACTTCGCCGAGGTCTATGAGAAGCGCAACAGCGCCCGGGTGAACTACGGCATCGGCCTGTGCAAGTACACCGGTTCCCGCGGTAAGTCGGGCGCCTCCGACGCCTCTGCCGAGGTGGTGGCCTATATCCGCAGGGTGCTGGACGAGGCCGGCGTGGTGTGGCAGATGGCCGAGCTGGGCAAGGTGGACGCCGGCGGCGGCGGCACCGTGGCCTGCTATATGGCCGAGCGCGACATCGACACCATCGACGCGGGTGTGCCCGTGCTGAGCATGCACGCCCCCTTTGAGACAGTGGGTAAGCTGGACTGTTATATGACCTACAAGGGAATCAAGGCGTTCTACGAGAAGTAAATTTGCATAGGAAGCAAGCGCACCTGCGGGATGACCGCAGGTGCGCTTGCTTTACGGCAAAAAGAAAGTTAAAACTAAAAAAAGAGAAACCGATACTATATAATCTGGTCAAATCTGGTGATCTCTCCTATGCTATGGAAACAGGAGGGATTTTATGTTGAACTTTGTAGAAATCGGTAGAATCATTGTTGTACTGCGCGAGAGAAAGGGGCTGACACAGGAAAAGTTGGCGTTGGAGGCGGAGATGAGCGTGATTTATCTGCGCAGGATTGAGCGCGGCCGTGCGAACCCGACGCTTCGCGCCCTGGACCGGGTGGCGGCCATACTGGGATTGGAGCTCTCCACACTTCTGCTGCTCTCCGAAGGAGGGCAGAAATCATGGGAAGAATTGCGGGCGCTCTGCGATGGAGAGGCATCGCCACACGCCTGATAGGGGAGGGACAGTATGAAAATTTATTCGGAGGACGCATATCATCTGCTGCATCGGCTGGGCGCAACGGCCAACTATACCGGCTTTTCTTATCTGGTACGGGCGCTCCAGCTCTGTGCAGAGGAGCCGGAACGTCTGCTGCTGGTGACAAAATGGCTCTACCCGGATGTAGCAAAGCAATACGGAACGAACTGGAAGGCAGTGGAGCGGGATATCCGTACCGTGGGCCGTGTGATTTGGAATTCAAACCGGCCGCTTTTGGAGACTCTGGCCCGCCGGGAACTCTCCCAAAAGCCGTGTACGGCGCAACTGCTCGCAATCCTGCATGCCAGCCTGTTGCCGTCCGGTTCTAGTACGGATGAAGAGTAGGAAAAGTTTTTGTAGCAAAGGGGGGAGGAACATGGTCTAATAGACAGGAAGTGAAAGGGGGGACGGGATGTGGAGAAGCCTTTCATCTCAGAGTGCGGAGAGACCATGGATCTGGCCGGTCTGCTGGAGGAGCATGGCGACCACCTGCTACGGCTGTGTACGCTCTATCTGGGAGACCGGAGCCAGGCGGAGGACGCGGTGCAGGACACCTTTCTGCGTGCGCTGAGGGCTTGGCCGGGGTTTCGAGGAGACTGTGCCGTGGAGACGTGGCTGGTGCGTATCGCTATCAATGTGTGTAAGCGCCAGCTCAGGAGCCCGTGGAGGCTTCTGCGGGCGCCGCAGGAGAGCCTGGACAGCCTGCGCATGGAAGGACCGGAACCGCCGGACGACACCCTGGTACGGGCCATACAGGCCCTCCCGCCAAAATACCGGGAAGTGATCATCCTTTACTATTACCAGGAGTGGAAGGCCTGGGAGATCGCCCAGAGGCTGCACGTTCCGGTCTCCACCGTGACGGTACGGCTCTCACGGGCCCGGGGACTGCTGAAGGAACGTCTGAAGGGGTGGTACTATGAGCAGGAATAAGCAGAGCATGCACGCCGAGCTGGAGACGGCGCTCTCGGAGCTTCACCTGAGTACGGAGCGGTGGGAGGCAATTTTGGCCGCGGCGGGGCGCATGACGGAGAGAGAAAACCGCCGCCGTCCGCTGCGTACCGGCCTTATGGCGGCGGCTATCTGCGCCGCTCTGGCCGTGACCGCCGTCGCAGTCTCACCCCCTCTACGGGAAACGCTGATCCAATTCCTCGGCAGCTTTGAACCCTACGCTCAGGAGGTAGAGGGGGTGTCGGCTACGGACCAGGGCATCGAGCTGCGGGTAGTGCGGGTTTTGGCGGATAAGAATGGGGGCACTGCATACCTGGAGGCGGAGGATCTGGTGGGGGAGCGGCTGCACGAAAGTGCTGCCCTGGAATCCTACCGCGATCCCTGTATTGCCTACGACGCGGAAGCCGATACGGTACTGTTTGCCCTCGCGCTGGACGATATCGCTCCGTGCCAGATGCAGACGGGGGATGTGTATACAGTAGAATTCTCCCGCGTTCTCCCCGCAGTGGAGCCATTTTTCGCACCTCTTCCGTGGGAACTTCTGACTGGAGAGCGGCTGGATACCCTGACCGTAGCGACAGAGAAGTACATATCGGGAGAGAGACGGGAGGAAACCAGAACAGTGCTGGTCCCCGGCCAGACGCCGGCGGAATTGGGCACGGAGCTGTGCAGCCTGTCCTCCATGGGGTTTGACCAGGACGGGGCCTTTCACATTCAACTCCGGCTGGCGGACGGCGTCGGCGGGGAATACGGCTACCTGCAGACGGGTATGCCGCAGGTGGAGTGGGAGGTGGGCGCCATTGGGGAGATCCACACCACATTCCAGTGGGAAGGAATATCGTACTACGATATCCGGTTCCGTACGCTGACGGCGGAGCATTTCGGCCAGTTCCGCATTGACCACATATGGGGCGAGCTGACCATGGGGCAGCCCATTGAGGGGGAGTGGACCCTGAGCTTCCCGCTGGAGCTGCTGCAGGAGCGCACGATTGCGCTGGAGGAGAAGCTAAACAGGCAGGTGATACGGGAGATCACCCTGACGGCTACCAGCCTAAAGACACACGCTCAATTTGAAGATTCGGACTACCCCACCTGCAATGGGTTTCCACTTACCGTCTATTTGACGGACGGCAGTACCATGGTGATCCCATATAACGGAAACTGCGACCGCAGGACAGTCTTTTTCACGGAGGAGGACACCCTGACCTATTACGCTCCTGGAAACAAGGACCGCTGGGGTGAGGATATCGTATGGTATTTCCCGAGAGCCATCGATCCGAGGGAGGTAACAGGTATCGCGATCGGCCAGCGCTATCTGCCGATGAACCAGGACGGCACCGCTGGGCCGGGGTGCTGGCTGGACCGGCTTCCGGAGTAAGGCGCGCTGCGGCGGTTGCATAAAATTGCCCCCGCCGGCTCATACTGAATCCAAACGACATTTTGGGAGGGTATGGGCATGGATGAGACGAAGCAGACTGCGGAGACCGGAAGCGAGGAGGGCGGCGACCAGCGCCAGCAGCAGATCGTGGATATGGGCTCCTCCACCATCCGGACGGAGCGGGGGACCATCCACACCCTGACCATTGTAGGACAGATCGAGGGCCACCAGGTTCTGCCCTCCTCGGCCAAGACCACCAAATATGAGCACGTCATGCCCCTGCTGGCGGCCATTGAGGAGAGCGACGAGGTGGACGGCCTGCTGGTGCTGCTCAACACCGTGGGGGGCGACATCGAGGCGGGCCTGGGTATCGCCGAGCTGATCGCCTCCATGTCCAAGCCCACCGTCTCCCTGGTGCTGGGGGGCGGGCACTCCATCGGCGTGCCTCTGGCGGTGTCGGCCAAGAGGTCCTTTATCGCCCCGTCGGCGGCCATGACCATCCACCCGGTGCGGCTGAACGGCCTGGTGATCGCGGTATCCCAGACCTTCAACTACTTTGCGCGCATCCAGGAGCGGATTATTCAGTTTGTCACCCGGAACAGCCGTGTAAAACGGGAGGACTTCACCCGGCTGATGCTCCAAACCGGGGAGCTGGCCGCGGATGTTGGCAGCGTGATCTACGGGGAGGAGGCGGTGCGCCTGGGACTGATTGACGAAATCGGCGGCCTGTCCGACGCGCTGGCCTGCCTGCACCAGATGATGGATGAGCAAAAAACGGGGAGCGCCGCAGAATAATCTGCGGCGCTCCCTTGTCTGTTGCCTGTTTATGACGCCTCCCGGAACCAAAAGCCCTCGAAGTCACCCTTCATGACACGGTAGCCATTCATCATACAGTCGTAGGAGAAGGCGCGGATCAGGTTGCCTTCGCTGTCATACTCGCCGAATTCATGGGCCACACCGCTGTTGACCACATAATTGCCGTCAAAGGACTGGGCGTTTGAAACGATGCTGGAATAGGTGACGGGAAACTGCTTGGCCAGAGAGAAGGTTTTGGCGTTGGAGTCCACCAGATAATAGGTCACATAGGAGTGGATTCCAGACCCACCTGTGAGGCTGGTTCCAACACTGTCGGGCAGCTCAGGCTCGTAGTCGTCCCGGGTGCTCAGACTCCAATAGTTGTTGTCGTACATGCGCAGAAGGTATTGTCCCTCCGGCAGGCTGTCATCCTCAACCAGCTCCACGTCATGCTGGCCGTACTGGGGGACAAAATCCCCTTGGGGCTGATAGGAGAGCGACTCATACTCCGTCCCCGCCCAGAACGCGGGATCGCCGATCAGGGCGGTGAGGGTTGGTGTGCTGTGGACGCCGGATACCTGCACAATGGTGGAGGTCTCCCGGGAGCTGACCAGGATGCTGTCGTCCGCCTGCCTGTATTGAACGGAGTTGAGGTGGAGCCAGTCGTCCTCGCCGGCCTGCCAGAAGGAGGAGCCGGTGAGGGGAACGGGATGGGTCATGGCGCCGTAATAGCCGTCCATCAGCGTGGAGAAATCCACGAGCTCGGTAACAGCGCCGGTTTCGGGGTCCAACTCGACAACCACATCCATCACGGTGTCTTGTTCCGTGTCGTTGACCAGGGCCAGAATGGTGCCGTCCGGCCCCCAGTTGATGTCGTGGTGCAGCTCATACTGGCCCAGGTCATAGATGCGGATAGCCTGACCAATGGGGGTCAACAGCGCGATTTTTCGGCTGCTGACGCAGGTGTAGAGTCCCATGTCGGTGTAGAGGAAACGGTCGGAGTGGAAGCCCTCCAGTACCATCTCATAGCGCAGCACACCGGAGTTATCAAAGAAGAAGGTGTAGCCGTAATAATCGCCCAGTCCGGTGGCGTAGAAGAGGCCGTCGCTCAGTGCGGCGGCGCTGTCCCCGTCGGTGTATGTAAGCCGGCTGTCATAGCCGGAGCTGGAGGGGGGCATCTCAATGGTGAAGGTGGCGCGCTCCTGTACCTTGCCCCACTCGCCTATGGCCTCCAGTGTCACCTCCTGGGTCTCGCCCGGGACGAGACCCACCAGCAGGAAGCAGTGCTTCCTGCTGAACTGCTTGTCCCCCAAGCCCTGCGCTGTTGCGGTATAGTCAGGCAATTCTGCGCTGGTGGTGTGGATGGTATAGCGGATTTCGCTTTTCCGGTCCGTCTGGAAGGCGAGGAGGAGCCCGTTGCTCCCGGTTCCAAAAGGATTTAGGAGGGCCAGCGGCGCGTCGATGGCGGCGTTCCCCTGTTGCTGTACCAGTTCCATCAGCTCCTGCCCCAGCCGGTGCTGAACCGACTCGTCGTAGTAGGTGAAGCCGTCCTCCTCATACTCATCCGGCACCATCCGGGAGACGGGAATGCTGGCCTCGCAGGGGGCGGAGTAGAGGGAAACGCCCCGCTCCTCACTGGCATACATACGCTCTCCCAACTGGATGTTCCAATCGTCCCGGCTGCTCATCTCAGAGTCCATCAGCACATGGACGATGATTTCAAAAATGGCAAAGCCGCAGAGCAGAACGGCCAAGGTGATCAGCAGGCGTTTGATCCACTTTTTCTTATTCATCGCACGACATCCCCTTATGTAAAGTCCATAGCTTCCTCCTTCCATATAGTAGCCGACGCAGCGAAAGTGTCAAGAGTTAAAATGTAAATTTTGAGAGACGGGCTCAGAAAATGGGCGTAAACAGAACGGGTCCACAGCCCGAATCGGGCTGTGGACCCGGCTATTCCCACCGGCATCCGTGTGCGATGCCAGTGATAGTACCGATACACTTCAGAGAGTCGTTCTCATGGATGATAATGTCTTTGAAGTTCAGATTAGGGGCGACCAGTTTGGTGATGCCCCGTTTATAGTACAGGCGGCGAATGAACGCCTCCTGATTGAGAAGAAACAGGCCATATTCCTGGCGGGAGGCATGCTCCCTTTTGCAGAGCAGAATGGTTCCGGCGGAGTAGAGCGGCTCC
>ERZ836760.2285-NODE-2285-length-15836-cov-52.938470_pt1 | contig 15836 bp, 10 predicted proteins | sample MGYA00519941_ERZ836760 | MGnify/ENA primary metagenome ERZ836760 (study PRJEB31850, sample SAMEA3708807) | human gut metagenome | biome: human gut; feature: human-associated habitat; material: faeces | place: China | collected 2014 ... | reverse complement strand
AGTTGGCGGTGAACATGCCGGCGCAGGAGCCGCAGGTCGGGCAGACGGTCTTCTCATAGTTGAGCAGTTCCTCATCGGAGACGCTGTCGTCGGCGGTGGCGTACATCACGTCGATAAGGTCGGTGCTCTTGACGGTGCCGTCGGCGAGCACCGTGGTGCCGGCCTCCATCGGGCCACCGGAGACGAACACGGTCGGGATGTTGAGGCGCAGGGCGGCCATCAGCATGCCCGGCACGACCTTGTCGCAGTTCGGGATGCAGATGAGTGCGTCGGCACAGTGCGCGTTGCACTGGTATTCGACGGTGTCGGCGATGATGTCGCGGGAGGGCAGGGAGTAGAGCATGCCGGTGTGACCCATGGCGATGCCGTCGTCCACGGCCATCGTGTTGAACTCGCGCGGGATGCCGCCAGCTTCCTTGATAGCCTCGGAAACGATGCGGCCGACCTTGTTGAGGTGGACGTGGCCGGGCAGGAACTCATCGAACGAGTTGGCGATGGCGATGATGGGCTTCTTGCCCATGTCGTCTCCGTTGACGCCCGCAGCACGGTAGAGGGCTCGGGCGCCTGCAAAGACGCGCCCTGACATAATTTTTGCAGATCGCATTTCAGTCATGGTTCTATTCAAGCCCTTGTGAGGGACACGCCACTTGTCAAGAGTCGAATAATGGAATTTGCAAAAGCGTAACGTTTCTCACACATATTTTTGGAATACATTCCTCCACTGGAAGTCTGGCGGAGGTCCGGCAGAAGTCCCCCCAAACGGCTACACTTGCTTCGGTTGAGATAGATTTTCCAATGTCTGGAGATAAGAACAATGGCTTTTGGTACTGACCCGACACCCGACGGTCTTGCGAACCCGCCGATCGACGACCTGATGAAGCACGCCGATTCCAAGTACGCGCTGGCCATTTTCGCCGCCAAGCGCGCACGCCAGATCAACTCCTACTTCACGCAGCTCAACGAGGGCCTGCTGCAGAACATCGGCCCGCTGGTCGAATACCAGAACAATGAGAAGCCCCTGTCCATCGCCTTCCGCGAAATCGACGAGGGCCTGCTTGAGGAGACCTTGGGCGAGGACGACGCCAACGAGGGCAACTGATCGATTCCGACAATTCGTTTGGATTGTTTGGACAGTTCGTCGCCGAATGATGGTGTGAGAGTTCTCTCACAACTGATTTTGAGCGACACGCTTGCCTGAGTTATCGCAATCGGCTATAACTCAACATCGGGAGCGAATAAGACGCAAGGCTCGCGCCACCGCGCTGGTTGGCACGAGCCTTTATTTATGCCCGCTTCCACAGTGACAAGTAAAAATTGACACCGTATCATTGTGCCTCGCATCCCGCGGGGCGATAAGTCCTGAAGAAAGGGATGATATGACAGAAGAACATCGGCTTATTTCCGCCGAATCCGTGACCGAAGGCCACCCTGACAAGGTCTGCGATCAAATCTCCGACGCCATTCTTGATGATTTGCTGGCCCAGGATTCGTCCAGCCATGTGGCCGTGGAGACTTCCGCCGCCACTGGCGTGTTCCTGATCTTCGGCGAAGTCACGTCCAAGGGGTACTGCGACGTGCAGTCCAAGGTCCGCGAAACCCTGCGCAACATCGGCTACACCTCCTCCGAAGTCGGCCTTGACGCCGATTCCTGCGGCGTGGTCGTGGCCATCACCGAGCAGAGCGCCGAAATCAACCAGGGCGTTGCCCGTCTGACTGGCGATCAGGAGACCGCCGCCAGCCGCGAAGAGCGTTACGAAGCACAGGGTGCCGGCGATCAGGGCGTGATGTTTGGCTACGCCACCGACGAGACCCCGACGCTGATGCCGCTTCCGATCTACTTGGCACATCGCCTCGCCTTCCGTCTGACCGAGGTTCGTAAGTCCGGCGAAGTGCCGCACCTGCGCCCGGACGGCAAGACCCAGGTGACCATTGAGTATGACGATGACGATAAGCCCGTTCGTCTGGACACCGTGCTGATCTCCACTCAGCACGATCCTGAGGTTACGCAGGATTGGCTTGCTGTTGAGCTGAAGAAGCACGTGATTGACCCGGTGCTTGATGAGGTGCTGGGTTCCAAGGTGCCGCATGACAACTACCGTCAGCTGGTCAACCCGACTGGTTCGTTCATCCTGGGCGGCCCGGCGGCCGACGCCGGTCTGACCGGCCGCAAGATCATCGTCGACACCTACGGTGGCGCTGCCCACCACGGCGGTGGCGCGTTCTCCGGCAAGGACCCGTCCAAGGTCGATCGTTCCGCCGCGTACGCCACCCGTTGGGTTGCGAAGAACATCGTGGCTGCCGGCCTGGCCCACAAGGTCGAGATCCAAATCGCCTACGCTATTGGCGTTGCCGACCCGGTATCCGTCAACGTGGAGACCTTCGGCACCGAGCAAGGCGTGACGCGCGGCCAGATCGCCGCCGCCGTACGCAAGGTCTTCGATCTGCGCCCCGCTGCGATTATCGACGAGCTGGATCTGAAACGTCCGATTTATCTGAAGACCGCCGCGTATGGTCACTTCGGCCGCACGGACGTTGAGTTCCCGTGGGAGAAGACCGACAAGGTCGAGGAGCTCAAGGCCGCGATTGCTGCGGAGTGATATCGACTAGTCCAAGAAGGGGTGTTTCCGCTGATGCCAGCGGAAACACCCCTTCTTGTATATGAGTCTAGTGCTCGTTCTTCGTCTCGCTTTGTCCATCCGTATTGTCGGTATCATCGATGTCGAATCCGCCCATGAGTACGAAACGCTTCAACATATTGGTGGCGCGCATACGCACCTTGAACACCGGCAATGCCTTGTGATCATGCTGCTCAAAGAAGGCTTTTGCCCGTTGCACGTCAAGCGAGGAACGCAGTGCATCGAAACGTCCGAACTCGTTGATGTTCGCCTCGTCTATACGTTTGGCAAGGAATTCCTCGACCACCGATCTGTTGACACCCAATCGATCGACCAGTTTGTCGACTTGCTCATTCTTCTCGCGTGCAGCATAGCGCGTGATGTAATCACGTAGCGTCATACCGGCTTCGACCTCCACGTCGCCACGCTCCACGTCATGCAGGAACAGTTCAGCGAGTCGTTGTTCATCCCGCGAGAGCGCGGCAAAGGACCGGTGCAGCTGCGCAGACATCTCTGCCAACTCCGGGCTATTCTCCTTGAGCGCCTTCAGCCATTTATCGAAGTTGGCATTCATGTAATCGGTATCGATGAGTCCGGTATCAATTTCGGTGAGGTAACCATCCAGTTCATATGGCGCTTCAGGATTATCGTTCACATCATCATCTGGGTCACTACCGCGATCGCTATTGCCATCGAACAGTTCTTTATAGCGTTGCGCAAGAATGAGGTACGTACGTTCGTCAATTTGAGGACGCACCACTTCAGACTCGCCATGCTCATCATTGTCCTCATTCGTATCGTCAGTATCCGTGCTATCGACCTTGTATTCCGTGGTGCTCCAGTCAAAGCCCTGCACTTTCGCCGCTTCAAGGTACCGATTCAGTTCCACGAACTCCTTGGCAAACTTACGTCTAGCCTCTACCGACTCCGGCAGCTGCATAAGGTCCGATTCTCCGCTGTCTGAGAATACGTCGAGAATCTCACGGTACCGAGTATCCATGGATTTCACATTCGCTGGCAATTTCTGTACGAACAGGTCGAGCGGTCGATCACCCGAATACAGTTTCACAGCTGCCTCGATGAAACCATGCATGGTGTACGGCTTACGGTAATAGCGGATGACGCCAAACGGCTTATCTGGGCCAAACAGACGATTCGTACGACTGAACGCCTGAATGATGCTTTCGTAGTCGATAATCTTATCGAGATACAGCGTATTCACCCATTTCGAGTCGAACCCAGTGAGCATCTGGTCTACGACAATGAGCAAATCAAGCTGCTGGCTGCGGTTCGTTGCTATACCACCATACGGACTCTTGTGCGACAGTCGCGAAGAAATATCCTTCTTCATCGCCGGCCATGTAGGAATGACGAATTCTTTGCCGAACGCCTCGTTGTAATCGGTGATGATTTCGGTCAGCGCATCCTCTTTGTCTGTCGCTCCTTCGTTGTTGTCGATATTGGGATCGAACAACGCCGTCACATGCAACTTGGGTGCCTGCTGCTTGAACAAGTGATAATAGTTGACAGCTTCAGGAATGGAACTGGCAGCGAGCATCGCATGGAATTTGCCCGCATGGCTGAGCACCGGGAACTGTTCAAGAATGTCCGAGACCACCATACTCGGGTGCGGAGAGTCGATACCATATTGGTCTCGTCCCAGGAAATCCTCGATGCCACTGATGCGGTTCCCGGCACCATCAACCATCGGACCCATGGGGACCTCAGACTTATCCATGTAATGCTGGAATACTTTGGCCTTGACCGAGTCGGCGAGCGCATCTTCCGCACTCTCCGCCTTCGCCTTGTCGAGAGCCACGGCACGTCTGACTTCAGAATCCTTGTACGTGGTCACCATGTACGGGTCGAACCCGAGCACATTATGGTCGCGAATGCCGTCGGCAATGCTGTATCGGTGCAAACAGCGGCCGAATACCATGGCAGTGGTGGAATTCTTCTTTTGGTTCTCATCCAGAATGGGTGTGCCGGTGAAGCCGAAGAACAGCGCATTCGGGAAGGAACGACGGATGTCCTGCAACATGTCGCCGAATGTGGAACGATGGCATTCGTCCACAATAAAAACGATACGTCGTGCAGCCAGCTGATCCAGCCACGCCTGGGTGACGCCCCGCTCCCCTGCTTTCACGTTGCTCATCTTCTGGATTGAGGTGACGATCAGGGTGTCGTTGACATTGGTGCTGTTGAGTTTGTCCCGCAAAACGCCGGTGTTCTCAGTACCTTGTACTTCCGTCTCACTGTCAGCAAAACTGCGGTATTCCTTCAGTGATTGGGTGCCTAGCTCGATGCGGTCCATAAGGAACACGACTTTATCGGCGTCATGCGAATCAGCTATGAGTTGTGCCGATTTGAAGCTGGTCATGGTTTTTCCGGAACCGGTAGTGTGCCATACATAGCCGCCTGGTCGTCCCGGAGTAGTTGGCCGCTGTTCCCAATCGCATTTGCGCACCACGTCAGAGATGGCGTTCGCAGCGATGTACTGGTAGCTGCGCAGCACCTTGAGGCATCCGTCTGCCGAGTCGGCGATGGTGTAGAAGCCGATGAGCTGATGCGCCATGGGAATGGACAACAGCCCCGCAGTGCCGGAAGTACCGCCGATGAACAGCTTCCATTCGTCTTTGCCGGGGTTTTGCCCGCCGCAGATAGGCTCGTTGTTGTAGTCAGCCCAATGGAAGTAATAGCTTGGATTGAATTTGTCTACGCCCGGATTGGCGAAGTAGACGGCGTCATCGGGGTTCATGGCTACAAAAATCTGTACGAGTCGGAACAGGCCGGTGAATACGCCTTCGTGTGTGTACTTTTCAATCTGATTGGTTGCTTGGCTGACCGGTATGCCACTTTTCTTAAGCTCGATATGAATCAATGGCATGCCATTGATGAGAAGCACGAGGTCGCCGCGCCGCGAGTTCAACATCTTGTTCTTGGCGGGATAGACCGGTTGCTGAGCAATCTGATAGGTGCTTTTGCCGCCTGCGATTTCCTTGCGGTCATAGATGTAGAGGCTGATTTCCTTGCCGAAATGCGCCACATCTTCTTTGTTGTCACGCGTGATGGACACGGTACGCCCATTGACGAACGAATTGAGCGCAAGCGGGGTTCGTAGGGTCTCAATCTGCTCGATTATCTGTGCCATTTCCCCGTCTGTCAGCGGGTATTTGCCAAGCCTGTCTATGTCGTTGTTGTTGCGGTACAGGATGCCTTTCCAATTGTCGAGCAGATCCTGTTCGGTTGGATAGCGCAAGACGCCATCCTTCCATCCATGCTGCTTAAGCACGGTAATGACGTTGTCCTCGAACACCGATTCGCTATCGAATATCACGATTCTTCTCTCCCTCGGACTTCCCAGTGTCCTGCTTTTCGCGAGCCGACGCGCTTGAGTAATCCACGCCCAATGAGTATTTCAGCATCTCTTCGCACAGTCGCTGATGAAACTCCCGCAGCACGAGCCATATCCTCGTATGTTGTACTGGGATTCCTTTCCACGAAACGAAGAACAGTTCGCTGTCTCTCGGTTATCTGCTCACTTGGACCGTTTAACTGCTCATTATTGTCAGTTATCTGCTCACTTGGACCGTTTAACTGCTCATTATTGTCAATTATCTGCTCATTGTGAGCGGACTTGGCATCCGATTCCAGCATAAGCGTGAGTATCGTACGATCAGCCTCGCCGAATTTTTCCTCAATCCGTGGTTCGGGAAGTCCTGCATTCGCCCATGTGGCAAACACATCAGGAACACCAGTACCGGCTCGCTCCCCCACATCGATGAGGCTGAACATCTTCATAATCAGTCCGTTGCGCGGATCAGATACTCCGCCAAGGCGCATTTGCTCAACGCCCGTTCGGATATCACCAGGATTCTCGAAAACCAATTTATCGGGTGTGCGTCTGACCACCACTCCACGCACGCCATAATAATCGGCGTTGAACAAGCAGTTGGCCAGCGCCTCGCGAACCGCCTTATGCATGGGAGTGTCGTCAACACGAAAGATACCGTTAAGTTTGAAGGGGGTCTTCAGAGACTCGGCAAGCTTACGATTCACACGGAAAAAGAAATCAAAGAGGTTGCCCGACCACATGCCATCGCCGGAATGAACACGATCGGTCCAACGAATCGCCGGGTCTAGGGTCTCCTGATAGTCAAGAAAGTAATGGGGACATTCGCGCACGATGTCATAGTCGTTGCCGAACATGAGCAAACCGCCGAATGTGGGATGGAGCTTACCATCTTCACGGCTCACCATTGCCGCACCAACCGCACGCAGGAAACGCTCGTCATCAAGATCAGTCCAGGAACTGCCCTGACGTGCCGCACGGAAACGGGTGCGATACGCCCGCACCGTATCCGCATTGAAATCGGCAACAGTGAGATCGTCCAGCACCTTGGAATCCATCGTCTCGGTTCCCTGATCTCGGAGCATTGCCGAAATCTCCTGCCGCGTGCAACGATAGTCACCTTCACCGCGCCGGCGGTAGGTTCCCTCAAAGAGATTGTCGTTGATATGCACGGGACGTTCGTCGCGTGGAGCACGTGGAACATGAATAGCCACCACCATGCCATCATCCGCTTCAAGCACTTCGACTTCCGATTCGATGGGCAGCACGGCGCTTACCTTGGATCGATTGCTGACCGTATTCCAAAAATCCTGACGAAGGTGCTCCACCTCGGCTGGCGTAAGCCCGACTGTTTCGAAGGTACCGTCTTCACGTTCCTTGACGCCGAGCAGAATGACGCCGCCATAGGTGTTGGCGAAGGCGGAATAGGTCTCCCACATACTGCGCGGGAGACCACCTTTCGCGGCTTTCGCCTCAATCCGATTATTCTCGCGATATGAGGCGAGCTTTACGATATCGAACGTTTCCATTGCGGCTCCTCCCCTCACACAAACATCTTGTCAAGCAAAGATTTCTTGATATCCTGCAGCAATTCCAACTTACGCTGATGAAGGGTGATGAGGTTGTCAAGACGGGAAAAGAAGGAGCCGATGGCCTGCTGTTCTTCAATGTACGGCACCATCAGAGCCGTCGATTTCATCTTTGCAAAGTCGATACTCTCAACGGTGGTTCCCGTCTTGCCATATTCGCGAAGCAGCGTCTTGTTAGAGGCAATGAAATACTGTAAAAGCCATGAGGAATCACAAGAATCGACAGTCTGAATAACTTTAATATCTTGGTTGACGGTGGCTGGTTTCCGCAGCTTTGCAACGGGAATCGTATGCCTAAGTATTCCGCTTCGAGCGACTATGACTATCGAGTCTGAGGGGTAAAGCGTCAATGTTGCTGCACCCTTTTCGCTAATCATCGTCGTGGTGTTTTCAATATAATGTTGCTTCACATCTTGCGAAGTAACCCACAAGATTTTTCCATCAACATAATTACTGGCATCAGCCATAGAAGGAGTATGACCGCCACCAAAGGAAGCCAGGTTCTCTAACTTACGCTGTTCCCAAGGGTCAGTAAAACCAGCAAAGCGAATTTCGGGTACAGATTCGCCATCCTTCGGGAACATTTTTTCAAGCATCGATTTTTTGAAGATGACGAGCTTGTCATACTTACGCTGATGAAGGGTGATGAGGGAGTCAAGTCGGGAGAAGAACGCACCGATGGTCTGCTGCTCAGCCTGAGATTCCGGCAGGGACACCATCGTGTCAAAGAAGTCATCCGGCGCAATATTGAGTAATCCATGGTTCCTCGCACCTTCCGCGGCAATCATCTGCACAGCTTTATGCCATCGATTGGTTTCGTAGTACGTCACAAGATAATCAGGATTGGCGTTCAACAGCGCAAAGCATATGTAAAGTGTAGAAACACAGCCTTTTTCATACCTTGTCAACCGCTTGATAGCACCCCATGGGCTATCAGCCGAGGTGCTCTTGTTATAAGCAAACTCTCCTTGTCTAAGCAAGTAGTAGCCGCTCATATCTCGGCTGGCTACTTGAGCATTGAAAAACAGCCTCTGGTCAATCAAGCCATGCTGAGCTGATATGGTCAAAGGCAGATCCGACTCGTTGTTCTCATTCTTACGAGTAACTCTCTCGGCGATATCGCCCAACTTACGCTGTTCCCAAGGGTCAGTAAAACCAGCAAAACGAATCGCAGGAACTTTCGCCTGTTCAGTCATCATTTGCCTCCCAACAGGGTCTTCAGCTCCGCAATACCAGCCATGTCGAACTCATTGCCAGTTAGCTGATCAAGCATATTGCCAAGTTCTGCCTCAGCTTGCTCGATTTGCTCGCATACATCGGAGTAGGTAGTCGAATATTTGTCGTTCAGCGCATTCACCGATGCAATCAACTCATCAACAGCCGTCTGAGGAAGCTCCTCAAGCTTGCGCTGCAATGGTTCCACCCACTTGGCAGCAAGCAAGTCAGCAGCTTGTTCACCGCTCAGTCCTTCAATAACGGTCCGAGTCTTCTCATCAAGCGCTGAGCGGAGATTCTTAACGTTCTTTTTGACTTCACGCTCCTCATCAAACAACCGTTGCGCATTCACAAGGGCACGGTCAAAATCAGTCTCAGGATCCTTCCCAATCGATTTCACCGCTTTCTTCAACTCAGTGGCAACGAAAGAATCTCCATCCTCACTGACAGCATCGGTCGAATTCTTGTCGTCTTCATCCAGATTTTCAAGAATGTCAGCGATCTCGCTGCTAATCTCAGTCAATCGGGATTCATATGTGCCGATTTCTGCAAGGTCAGCACTCAGCAGTTTTTCTTGTACAAGGTCGAACGGCAGAATATGTCCGGCCCAGCCGTCCGGCACTTCGACATCCTTGCCGCCTTTCTTCTTGACGACCATGTTGGCATCAACTTTGCGAACGGCGTCATGTCCCTCGCTCTGTATGGTCTCAAGGTCGTTGGCGATGGTCTTCTGCCAGCTGTCATCAAGCACCTGATATGCCGTATAGGCATCTACGAGTGGTACGTCGGCCAAACGATGCAGCAGGTCATTTGCCAGAACTTCCTCCTCGGCGGCAATGCTCACGTTGACGGCATTACCGACCAGTTCGCCACGTAGATATGAGGGATAATCGGTGAAAACCTCACGATAACGCTGGATATAGGCACTCACACCAGAATCAGCATTCACCGCCTCACGAACATCTTGCACAGCGAGCTTAGCCGAATGACCATTCTCCTCCGCGAAGAGACGTTGGCGCAATCCCGGAAACACATTCCAATACTTGTTGAGCGCATCGATGTCCTGCTTGGGGATACCGCCAAACATAGTGGAATACACGTCCCAACTTTCGGCGGTTTCGGAGGAATCCACATATCGAGGAATGTTGAGGTTGTAATCGTTCTGCCGAATCTCGTCAATGCTGACCAAACGACTGAACTTATCGACATCACGATTCTCCGACACCGCATCCACGATGCGTTTGATATCGCTCGCACGCAGCTTGTTGTTCTTACCGTCCTTAGCGAAATACTTGGAGGCATCCACAACAAGCACATGGTCATCGTTGCGGTGCTTGCGCAGCACCATCACGATAGTGGGAATGCCCGTGCCAAAGAAGATGTTCGCTGGCAGTCCGATGATGGCCTGAATATGGTGGTTCTCCACTAGATTCCGGCGAATAGTGCCCTCTTCACCACCACGGAACAGCACGCCGTGCGGCAACACGATGGTCATAATGCCGTCGTCGCGCAGATGGTAGAGATCGTGCAGCAAGAAGGCATAATCAGCCTTGGACTTGGGAGCGATGCCATATTCGAAGCGGATATCTTCACCCGGTTCCGGCGGCTCCCAGTTCTGGGAGTAAGGAGGATTCGAAACCACGGCATCTACAAACAGCGGCTCATAGGTCTCGTCCTTGGTCTCGTCGGTATCGAACCACGGCCAGTCGCTCTTTAATGTGTCACCGTTGCGGGTCACGATATTGTCCGGCAGTATACCGCGCATGACGAGGTTCATGCGTGTGAGGTTGTAGGTATTCTCCTTGAGTTCCTGCGCATAATATTTGATGTCATTCGGATTGCCATTGCGGCGGGCCACAGCTTGACCAATATGAATCAACAACGAGCCCGAGCCACTTGTGGGGTCATAAATGTTGATTTCTTCACGACCAGCAAGATGCCAGGCCACTATTTCGCTCATGAGCTGAGAAACTTCGCTCGGCGTGTAGAACTCACCGGCCTTCTTACCCGCATTGGAAGCGAAGTTGCTAATCAGATATTCGTAAATGAAGCCGAGGGTATCGTAATCCTGCCGGCTGTCCATCGGAATGTCCTTGATGAGGTAGATGAGGTCGCGAGCGGCCTTGCTACGGCTTTTCTCATCGGTACCGAGTTTGGATAGACCAGTCTGCAACGTGTCGAAGATGCCGGCGAACACACGCTTGCGGGCTGGATCGATGTTGCGTTCAAAAGCGGAAAGCGCATCACGTACGTCGGCGATGGTGAAATCGCTTTGGCTGGCAATCCATGTGGAGAACAGGTTGTCGTAGGAGATAAAGTAGCCGCACAGATCACGTATGTACTGCACGGTCTCGGCATCATTCTCATCCAAGCCCTTGAGATCTTCATCTCCCCAGTCTTCAGCACGAAGACGCGCAATTTCCGTCTCTGAAAGGAACTTATAGAAGATAAAGCCCAGGATATAGTCTTTGTATTCATTCGCCTCGATCTTGGAACGCATCTTGTTGGCGGATTCCCAGATTTTGGCGGCAAGCTGCTGCTTATTCATTCATATGCTCCTTGTGCCCTAAGCTCTTTCATTACTCTTCATCAACGTATTCATTGAAAACGTCACTGTCCACGGCTTTGATTTCGTAAATCTTCCGCGTGCTGACACCGAATCCATGTTCAATCATCAGTTGCGCAAGCTTATGCCCATCAATAAGAATGATGTGCTGCCTCTTCGCATAGGTAATCGCCTTTTCCGTGAATCTTGCAGTGGTGACAAACAGCCCTTTGCCTCCGCGCCCAGTAATAGCACCTACGAATGCTTGAATATCTGGTCTGCCAACGGTTTTATCTTCGGCATAACGTTTGGCCTGAACATAAATCAGATCAAAACCAAGCTTGTCTTCCATGATGATTCCATCTATGCCTTCGTCCCCCGAGATTGGCGTCATCTGGCTTGCGGAGTCGAAAGCTCCATACCCCATTTTCGCCATCAGATCAAGAACAAACCGTTCAAACGCAATCGGAGAGAGCTTGAGCACCTCTGAGAGCAAGTCATCGGCAAGCCGCATGTTGATTGATGAGAATGCACGGTCAAGTGCCTCATCTGGAGTTTCCTCGGACGAATAAGCTTCGCTTTTCTTCTCCAGGCCGCCATCGACCGTCGTATGCGTCGAAGAATCACCATTCAGATTCTTGAAAGACCGGAATGACTCATAACGTTCCAGATAATCATTATCTATCTGCGCACCCGAAGCAAGGGCCTCTTTGCCGGGTCTCGTTATGCGATATGTACCACGTTTGGGACTTTCTATGAGTCCGGCTTTCTTAAGGTACGTTCTAGCCCAACTAATGCGGCCATTGAGGACACGCGAACGGCCGCTAGGTAGCAGACGGCTGCGTTCTTCTTCTGTCACTGCAAACTCATCAGCAAGTAACGTTAGCATCTCACCAGATGCATGAATCTTGCCATCAGCGAGGATGCGAAGCACCGGAACGAAAAACTCGTCATATCTGGGAATTGTCATTGTCCGCCTTCGTTCCGTTACAGTCGTTTATCAATGATACGGCAAACATCACGGAAATACGCCTCCGCTTGGGAACAGCGTAAGTTGGGGGAGATCGTCGATGTTTGCAGCGGTCGAGATTACAAGCATCTTTCTAAAGGACCGATTCCGGTTTATGGAACTGGTGGTTATATGACAAGTGTTTCCGAAGGTCTTTCCTATGAGGAGGATGCCATCGGTATAGGCAGAAAAGGAACCATTGATCATCCGTACAGACTGAATGCGCCTTTTTGGACCGTTGATACGCTGTTCTACTCACTGCCCAACCAAGGGATCGATCTCGATTTCACCCTCTGTGTTTTTCTCAATGTGGATTGGAAAAGCAAAGATGAATCCACCGGACTGCCCAGTCTTTCAAAGCAGGCGATAAATGAGACCAAGATATGGGTTCCATCGGGGGCTGAGCAGCGGGCTATTGGCGCTTTCTTCTCCCGTCTTGACGACCTCATCACCCTTCATCAGCGTAAGCGTCTATCTATTCGGCAAAGGAGCCCCGTGTGGTCATAAACACAATAAACGAAGAAATGTCATTCTGCGATTACTACTCGCAATGGGTCGACGTCTACAAGGAAGGCGCGATTCGGGAGGTGACGATGAAGAAATACAAACTCACACAGGCGTGGCTGAGAAAGCTTATCCCTGATCTTAAGCTTTCTGAGTTCGATCGTGTGAGTTATCAGAAACTCATCAATGGATACGCCGAACATCATGAACATCAAACAACGATGGATTTTCATCACCAACTGAAAGGGGCCATTCTTGATGCTGTTGATGAGGGCCTAATTCAAAGAGATCCCACTCGAAAAGCAATCATCAAAGGGAAGCAGCCGAGACAAAAGAAGACGAAATATCTTAACCAATTCGAACTTCATGCTGTCCTTGCTGACTTGAAGCTTGACCCGATACCTAACTGGGACTGGCTGATATTGCTGGTGGCAAAAACCGGTTTACGTTTCTCCGAAGCATTGGGTCTTACTCCTGATGACTTTGATTTCGTCCACCAGACTTTGTCTGTCAATAAGACTTGGAATTACAAGAACGGAGGTGGCTTTGTTCCAACAAAAAATGCTTCTTCGGTGCGTAAAGTACAACTTGATTGGCAACTCATCATGCAATTGTCCGTCCTGCTGAAGAACTTGCCTGACGACAAGCCTATCTTCGTGAACGGTAAGGTGTACAACTCGACCGCAAACGGTATTCTGGCCCGGCATTGCAAACAAGCCGGAGTACCCGTGATCTCGATTCACGGCTTGAGACATACCCATGCCTCATTGCTGCTGTTTGCTGGCGTTTCAATTGCGAGCGTGTCCAAGAGACTGGGGCATGCAAGCATGAACACAACGCAGGAAACATATCTGCATGTCATCCGTGAATTGGAGAACAAAGACGTTGACATCGTGATGAGAGCCCTATCCACCCTTATTTAGCAAACCACAGACGCTTACGCTGATGAAGGGTGATGAGGTCATCAAGACGGGAGAAGAAAGTTCCGATTGCCTGCTGTTCAGCCATATTTGGTATGTCAACAGGATATGGCTCAATGTGCTTGTTATTGATCTGCGGAATGGTCGAAGTATCTGCGATCCGATAAAGGCCGGTCTGATTGATGAACAGCCATAGGAAATCAGCATCTACGCCCCTGGGCTCCAGAGCCATCATGTTCGTGTCAATATAGGCAGTTTTCCCCAGAACTCTAACCTTATTGCCAAGTATTGCTGCTCCTCTTTTCGCAAAAATGATACTGCCTTTGCGGATAGGTTTAACTGCTGTGTTGGCGTCTACCCTCTGCGCAGAATCAAATTGAAAATGAGAAGATTCATTCAGATCATCAACTTTGACATAAAGAAAATTTCCCGCAGAAAATGCGCTGGGTGGAGCTCCAGCACCAATTGACACAATCTCTCCCAACTTACGCTGTTCCCAAGCGGGCATCGGCACTAGATGAAGCAGGGTAGACGGGATACGAGTGGCTGGCCGAACATACGCAATACATCTACCGGCGACTTGGACACTACCATTTCCGCTGTTAGCTACACTTATCGCGATAAGTGTAGCTAACGACGATTGGAGCGACACCTTACAAGCCATGAGAGGTATAACCGTTCCCTTCTATTTTGAAAAACTTGAATAAGTTAGATTTTTTCAAAATAGGGATGCGTCGAAAAGACGCATAGACGCACGAAAAATGCGGGCATCCGACATGCAGTGTTCATTGAATCACTGTATATCGGATGCCCGCAATCGTTTCAAGCCGATTGAAGAGCCTCAGCTCAGCATCAGCATCACGCCTTAACAACCTCTACGCTCAGCTCGGCGCCTTCCTTCACCTCGAAGGAGGTCGCCAGCGTCTCGTGGGCGATCAGGTCGCGGAACTGCTCGACCTTGGCCACGTCATCCGCCGGCACGGTCAGCACCAGCGAGATGCGGTCCGCGATGTCCAGATCGGCAGCCTTACGTGCGTCCTGCACAGAACGAATCACGTCGCGGGCGTAGCCCTCGGCCAGCAGATCGGCATCCAGCGCCGTGTCGAGAATCGCAAAGCCGCCGGTCGGCAGGGCGGTGGACACCGAGGAGGCGGCCTCCGTGGCGTTCTCCTCCTCCACGCGGTTGATCAGCTCGTACTCGCCTTCGACCAGCGCAAGGTCGCCGGACGGCGTGGAGACCACCGGCGCACCGGACGTCGCATCAACATGCCAATCGCCGGACTTGGAGGCCTTGATGGCGAACTGCACCTGCTTGCCGAGGCGCGGACCCGCAACACGGGCGTTCACACGCAGCTCGTGCACGATCTTCAGACCGTGGGCGGCAGCGTCTTCCAGAGTCGAGAACTCAATGTTCTTAATATTTAATTCAGACTTCAGCAACTCGTCGTATGCCTTGACGGCGTCCACGTTCTCGACCACCACGGTGAGCTTGGAAAGCGGCTGGCGCACGCGGATCTTGGCGGCCTTGCGCAGGGACAGGGTGCCGGAAACAACCTCGCGCACCTTCTCCATCGCATCCACCAGAGCCGGGTCGTCGACCAGCACGCGGCCGAGTTCGGTGTCTTCACCGGTCTTCTCGTCCACCACGAACGGCCAATCGGCCAGGTGCACGGACTCGCCGCCGGTCAGGCCGCGCCACACGGACTCGGCTTCCATCGGGGCCAGCGGCGCAAGCACGCGCATGAACGCTTCAAGCACGGTGTACAGCGTGTTGAACGCGGACGCATCCTCGTTCCAGAAGCGGTCACGGGTGTTGCGGATGTACCAGTTGGTGAGCACGTCGATGAAGTCGGAGACCGCATCGCAGGCGTCGGAAATCGCGAACTCGTTCAGCGACTTCTCGGCGGCCAGCACCAGGCGGCGGGTACGGGCCAGCAGGTAGCGGTCCATCTCCGGCAGACCGGCGACCTCGTCCGCGCGCAGCTGGCGGGCGTCGAATCCGGCCCCGCCGTTGGCCGCGTTGGCGTACAAGGTGAAGAAGTAGTAGGAGCTCCACACCGGCAGCATGACCTGGCGCACGGTGTCGC
>ERZ836760.2282-NODE-2282-length-15854-cov-8.530477_pt1 | contig 15854 bp, 13 predicted proteins | sample MGYA00519941_ERZ836760 | MGnify/ENA primary metagenome ERZ836760 (study PRJEB31850, sample SAMEA3708807) | human gut metagenome | biome: human gut; feature: human-associated habitat; material: faeces | place: China | collected 2014 ... | reverse complement strand
CTCTGCGACAGGAGCGCATCGTACTAAAGTACGAGCGTGCCGCGTTTCTTATACCTTGCCAAGGGCTACGGGGATTTGATAGCATTTCTTTACTAACTTTCCAGTTAATTTTCCGGCATTCTCGCTTCGGTAGATTGCCAATTCCCCTTGATTCTTCTATACTGAAATCAAATATTAAAACTATAAAGGGGGCTGGTGAAGCACATGGATAAGGCCAAAATGGGAACTTTCATCAAGGAACAGCGGATAGCTCTTGGAATGACGCAGCAACAGCTGGCCGAACAGTTACATATTACGAACAAGGCAATCTCACGTTGGGAAACCGGCAATGCTTACCCCGACATTTCTCTGTTGGACGATCTGGCGGCTGCGCTGTCGGTATCGGTTGAAGAGCTTTGTCGCGGTGAGCGGATTGCCCTGCCCTCTGCTGACACCAATACACTCCTGAGCGATGTCATCGCCGAGGTAAGCCAACAGAAAAAAGACAGAGCCGCGAAATGGCTTCGCATCCTCTGTCTTAGTATTTTTTCCGTGATCCTTCTTGCGTTTCTCTTCTTTACTGGTGCGTTCTTATTTATACAAAATGAAGCAAATTTAGACGAAGCACTCTTCACCCTGGCTTTGGGTGCCTTTGCCATCGGGCTTATGCTTTTCCGGTACGGGATTCCGATCCTTCTGCTTGCCATCGCTCTACCGCCGTTACTTTGCAGACGCCCCCGGCAGCCGGCGGAGACCATCGTCTGTATCCTGCTGTCGGTTCTGTCCGTCCTCTGGCTGATCTTTGGCGGACACTTTCTCTGGTTCCAGTTATTCTAGCATTTCCATCGTTTTGCATAATCTTTCCGTCCGCTGACGATGGCAGAATAAGCATCAAAAGAATTTTATTCCTAATTACTTTCCAAACAGTGTACTCAAAATTCCTCTCTTGATGACCTGGGCACCGGTGTTGATCAGCTGGCGTTCGATCTGGGCCTGTCGGCGTTCCGCTGCCTTTTCCTTCTTTTTCTGTGCTGCTTCCCACTCTTTCTGTTTCTGCTTTACGGCGGATTCCTGTAGCTTGGCCTGCTGCTTTGCCAGAGCTTCCTTATCCTTCTCCAGCTGTGCCCGCTCTGCTGCCAGCTGCGCCGCTTTCGCCTCATGCTCCATGGTATCTGTCAACACTTCGTAGGCAGAAATATTGTCCACCGCCTCATCGTAGCGTCCCATGCCGTCTCTCGCCATCAGATTCCTGCGCTCCGTCTCATCCACAGGTCCCATAAAGCTCTGGGGGCAGATGATGGAGGTACGCTGGGCGATGCCGGGCACGCCGTTCTCATCCAGGAAGGATGTCAGCGCTTCTCCTACACCTAACTCCATGATGACTTCCTCTGCCTTAAACGCCGGATTAGCCCGCAGAGACTGTGCTGCCGCCCGGACAGCCTTCTGCTCCGCAGGGGTATACGCCCGGAGGGCATGCTGTACCCGGTTGCTTAACTGTGCCAGTACGGAATCGGGAATATCACTGGGGCTCTGGGTCACGAAATAGATACCCACGCCCTTGGAACGGATCAGCTTCACCACCTGCTCGATCTTCTGCACCAGTATCTTCGGTGCATCAGCAAACAACAGGTGTGCCTCATCGAAGAAAAATACCAGCTTCGGCTTTTCCAAATCTCCCGCCTCGGGAAGCTTCTGGAATAATTCTGACATCATCCATAACAGGAAGCTGGCATACAGTGTGGGATTCTGCACCAGCTTTACACAATTCAGCACGTTGACGATACCCTTGCCGTACACATCCGTACGCATCCAGTCATAAATATCCAGATCCGGTTCTCCGAAAAAGAGATCTCCGCCCTGATTCTCCAGAGGCAGTAACGCCCGCAGAATACCGCCCACGGACTGCCTGGAGATACTTCCGTAGGTGGTCAGATAATCATCCTTGTGTTCTGCCACATAATTGAGCAGAATACGCAGATCCTTTAAGTCGATCAATAAAAGTCCCTTGTCATCCGCGATCCGGAAGACAATATTCAATACACCTTCCTGCGCAGCGGTGAGCCCCAGAATACGAGATAAAAGCTCCGGTCCCATATCGGAGATGGTGGCTCTCACCGGATGGCCGCCCTCCTGATAGATGTCCCAGAAGCAGACCGGATAAGCCTTATAGGAAAAACTGTTGCGGATACCGAATTTATCAATCCTCCTGTCCATGGATTCCGAAGCCACACCGGCTGTGGCAATGCCGGAGACATCCCCCTTCACATCACACAAAAATACCGGCACTCCCGCATCTGAAAAAGATTCTGCCATAGCCTTCATAGTGATCGTCTTGCCGGTGCCGCTGGCTCCTGCGATCAGTCCATGGCGGTTACTCATATTCAGCGGCATATTCACACGCTGACCATCTGCCAGGCCCATATATATCTGTCCGTCTGTATACATAGTTGTCCCTCATCCTCTCTATTTTATCTCTATTTTCCTGCTGCCCTATCCCGTGGGGATATCAATAGAAGATATCTTCTACGACTTTTTGAAACGTTTCTTCCCCGTCATATGCTCCACTTTCAGGCAGAATATCTCCGTCCTGGCTACGACTTCCGGTCGGAATACGAAATTCTCCGTTCTGTCAGGATAGTACTGCTTCATCAGAAGATTCAATGCTTTCTGTTTTTCCGCATCCGACAGGATCTCTATAGTTCCCTGACCGATCACGCTCTCGTATTCCATGGTGCACTGGCAGCCATCTTCTTTCTCCGACAGCACCAGTCTGTGGGAGCAATCCATCTCGAAGCTTGCCCTGACATCCTTACGGATCAAGTCATATTTTTTTCCTTCTTTTGCCCCGTGAAAATAGAGTGTCACTCTGCCGTCCGTCTCTTCCATTCCGAAATTCAACGGCAGAAGATACGGATAGCCTTCCTCATCATTCAGTGCAAGTCTGCACACATCACACCTCTTCATGACATCTGTCATTTCCGAAAATTCTGTAATCTCACGATCGTTACGACGCATTGTATTCCTCCTGTGCTGCATTTTGTTTTTCTGTCAATATCTGTGCGCCCGACAGGCTTTGCGGCATATAAATGCCGGGTAAGCCATCATTGGAATTTCATATACTCTTTCACAGATATATTTACTATAGCGCATAAACAAGATATAATGCAACTATATCCTTCCGTAAGGAATTTTGAAAGGAGTTTTATTTTGCAAAACAAAGTATCCCATTGTTCTATTTTCCCACCGGATCTCAGTGCTCTGACGCTGCATATCCTCGCTATGGCGTTCATGTTCTGTGATCACCTGTGGGCTACCCTCGCCGGAGATGCCTGGTGGCTGACCGGCATCGGCAGACTGGCATTTCCCATGTTCGCCTTTTTCCTGGTGGAAGGCTTCTTCCATACCCACGATAGGAAAAAATATTGCATGCGCCTGCTTCTTCTGGCCATTCTTTCTGAGCTTCCCATCAATCTGATGTACAGTGGGCTGTTATTCTACCCATTTCATCAGAACGTGATCTGGACACTGCTCACAGGCTTCCTGTGTATCTGGGCAATAGATACCCTACGGAAAAAATGTCCGGTCTGGCTGTGGATTCCGTCGATCCTGCTGCTATCTGCAGTGGGCTACGTGCTGGCAACCCTCCTCATGTTCGACTATTACGGGGAAGGCGTTCTGACTGTTATCGTATTCTATCTCTTCCATGGGAAAAATTGGTGGCAGCTTGCCGGACAGTTTGCCGGGCTCTACTGGATCAATGTCATGCTGTTGGCAGGAATGCAGATTCCATTACAGCTTTTCGGTCATGCCTTCGAGATTTCAGAACAGGGACTGGCGCTGTTGTGTCTGCCGCTTCTGTGGTGCTACCATGGACGCCAGGGCGCGCATAACCGCAAGATCCAGCTTGCCTGCTATGCCTTTTATCCGGTACACATGCTGGTACTGGGGATTCTGTCAAAACTGATTTTTAGTTAAAATCATAATGCTGACAGAAAGTCTATTCCCTAAAGTAAAAAACTCCCGATGGAATCATTCCACCGGGAGTTCTATATTTTTACTCTAAATTAGTACTGCTTCACCTGTTCTTCGCCGTTCATGACACGCAGAGCGCCCTGAGCCAGAGCTAACAGCTCGTCCTCACCGGGATATACGGTCACAGGAGCGATCCAGCCGCATCTCTCTTTCAGCTTAGCCACTACATCCTCACCATATGCAATGCCTCCGGTGATAACGATCTGGTCTACCTTGCCGTTCAGCACACAGGCCATAGCACCGATGTCTTTGGCTACCTGTAACAGGAATGCCTGCTTCACCTCCGCTGCCTTGGCATCGCCTTCATTGGCACGCTTGGTAACTTCACGCATATCATTGGTACCCAGGTAAGAATTCAGGCCGCCCTTGCCGATCAGCTTTGCACTGATCTCCTTCTCGGTATATTTTCCGGAGAAGCACATTTTTACCAGTGCTGCACAAGGCACACCGCCTGCACGCTCCGGAGAGAATGCACCATCACCGTCAAATGCACTGAATACGTCTACAACCTTGCCGTCCTCATGTGCGCCTACGGATACGCCGCCGCCCATGTGCACGACTACCAGACGTAAGGACTCATAAGGCTTGCCGGCCTCTTTTGCATATCTCTTGGCAACTGCCTTCTGGTTCAGGGCATGGAAGATACTTCCTCTGGGGATCTCTTCCAGACCGGAATATCTTGCGATGGGCATCAGCTCATCTACTACAACGGGGTCTACGATGTAAGAGGGAACGCCGATCTCATCACCGATCTCTCTTGCCAGAATACCGCCTAAGTTAGAAGCATGCTGACCCTGTACACCTACTTTTAAATCCTCCAGCAGATCATCGGTTACCGCATAGGTACCACTGGGGATGGGCTTTAACAGACCGCCACGTCCTACGATCACGTTGAAGCTCTTCAGATCGCAGTTCTTCTCTGCCAGCAGATCGGTAATGATCTTCTTACGGAAATCCTTCTGTTCGAAAATAGTATCGTATTTGGAGATCTCCTCGGTAGAATGTCTCAGGGTTTCTTCAAATAATAAGTTCTCATCCTCAAATACACCGATCTTGGTGGAGGTGGAACCGGGGTTGATGATCAGACTCTTGATTGCCATTGTGTGTTTCCTCCTATATTCACTCTTATATTCGCTCTTATGCTTTACCGCTTTGTCCACTACAGCATCTATACCTGCCGACAGCAGTTCTCCCGCAGCTTCCACAGCGACTTCGATCACGATATCCATAGCTTATTTCTGATTCTTTTTCATCTCTTCTGCTACAACTGCAGCCAGTGCCAGGGAGTATACCTTGGTCTCGAAGGTATCGGAACGGCTGGTCAGGACTACGGGTACCTTGGTACCGGTCAGGATGCATCCGTTCTTTACTTTTACCATATGTACGATTGCTTTGTATACCAGGTTGCCGGCATGGATATCCGGGAACAGCAATACATCTGCATCCCCCTGGATCTTACGTTCGGTTGCGCCCTTATGCTTGGCTGCCTCGGGATCGATTGCCAGATCAAGAGACAGCGGGCCGTCTACGATACAGCCGGGGATCTGTCCTTCTTCACACATCTTAGTCAGTTCTGCCGCATCTACGGTAACGGGCATCTTGGGATTTACAACCTCAACTGCTGCTAAAGGTGCTACCTTAGGCTCTGCAACGCCGCAGGCATTACATACCGGAATGGTGTTCTTGATGATCTGAACCTTCTCCTCCAGTGTAGGATAGGTCATGAATGCAACATCGGTCAGGAACAGAAGTCTGTCAATGCCGGGAATCTCAAATACACATACATGAGACAGGGTTCCACCGGTACGAAGGCCTACTTCTTTGTTCAGTACGCTCTTTAAGAAGTTCTTGGAGTCGATCAGGCCCTTCATATACATATCTGCACGGCCGTCATGTGCCAGCTTTACAGCTTTCAGGGAAGCTTCGATCATATCCGGCTCATTGATGATCTCATAATCGGAGAGGTCCATATTCAGTCCGGCTGCAATCTCACGGATCTTTGCCTCATCACCTACCAGGATTGCATCTGCAATGCCCAGTCTCTTGGCCTCATGTACAGCTTCCAGTACTGCACTGTCCTGTGCAACGGAGACTGCGACGGTCTTCTTCCCACACTCTTTTACTTTTGCTACGATGTCATCAAAATTCATTTTCTTCCATTCCTTTCCGCCCCTCGTGGGCTCCAAGTATGAATACATTCCACACATTATTCGCAAAATCGCACGATAAATCGTGCTTTCGCTGCTGCGCAGCTATTTTTGCTCATATATGTGGCGGTGACTCTATTCGAGTCACCTAAAATCAAGCAAAACTGCTTTTTACATGCAAGCATGACAAAGCAGTCCCGCTTGATTTCATTGTCTTCCGAATAGTCACTCTAATCGTTAAAATAATAACACACTGGAATACAAAAATCAAGCTACTATGACAAATATAGCCACCTCTAAATGAGGTGGCTGATATCTGCCAGGGTCGGTACGCAGGCGTACAGACATTTTTTTAATTTTTCATCCGGCTGTGTCTGATCCGGCACCATCACGACCTTACAGCCGGCGCGGTAAGCACTCATGACTCCGTTGGGAGAATCCTCCACGGCCATGCACTCTTCCGGTGCCAGTCCCAGCTGCTTGCAGGCATAGAGATAAATATCCGGGGACGGCTTACCTTCTGCTACCATAGTGGCCGAAATCAGTTTCTCAAAATACGGCCGAAGTCCTGCCATCGCCAGATATTTTTCCGTCCGCTCCAGATCCGTCGCTGTGGCAACCGCTGCGGTGATATGCCTTTTTTTCAGATCTTCCAGAAGCTCCACGGCACCGGGCTTGCATTTGATGCCATCCCGGTCCAGTGTTTCTTCCATCATCTCTTTTCGTTTGTCACGCACCACATAATAGTCAAAATCTTCACCGTACCAGTCCTTGAGCTGTCTGGGAGCAAAGGGGCGTCCCAGGCTGCGCATCGTAAGTGCCTGCTCATCTGTCATGGTATACCCACAGGCTGCCAGTGCCTTCGGCCAGAAAATACGGTAATATTTTTCGGTATCGATCAGCGTACCGTCCATGTCAAATAAAACTGCCTGAATCATTGTTATTCCTCTGCGTCAGCCGTCTGTCCGGCATCTTCTGCTGCATCCGTTTTGCCGCTCTGGTCCTCGTCAGCTTTTCCGGCTTTCCGGTCACGTTTTGCCGCCTTGCGCGTCTTCCGGCGTTTTGCCGCTTTTTTCCCTAACAATACGATCAACAGGATCACGACTGCACCACCGACGATGCAAAGTACGATCAGCAGTGTATGACTGCCCTCGACCTCTACCGTGCGGAAGCTTCCGGGCACTTCCATGGTAAACTGTCTATAGCTGCCGATCACAGTGGATTCCACTTCCGTGTACTCTCCATCCTGTGCTACCTCTATGACAGTGTTATCCGCATCCTCACAGTAGACACGCAAGGTTGCTTCTCCGGTATAGTCCGGTGCATCCTCTTCCATGGAATTGGTCATGGATACTGTATAAGTATTTCCCTCTACCTGCAGATGCAATGCTGCATTGGGATAGAAGTTGCCTTCTGCCATAACCAGTGCCTTATTGTTATCGTTTTTCTCTGCGGAAGCAATGGATGCGGTCCATTCCTCATACTCTGCTTCCAGCACTTTATTACCGGTAATATCACTGAAATCATAATCCGGCCATACACCGTAATAGCCATCCTTCTCCGGTACTTCCGGAATCTGGTCTGCCGACAGATAATCCCCGTAACCGCATTTATAGGAAGCCACTTCTACACCATCCGCCTGGAAGGTAATGGTAAACTGTGAGAAAGCGTCCGGAACGTCTTTGCTGCAGAATTCCTGGTAGGACAACGGGGTAGCACCGCCCTGATAACCAATGCCGTCTACGCCACCGGCTCCGCCTTCCACATAATAGTTGCCATACAGAGTTCCATCATCACTGACTTTTCCGGCAATGCTGCCCTGGCCTTCGCCGGACATATCCAGATCATTGTACGCATAGCTGTAGAAAATATCACAGCCTTCTCCGGCAATACCTCCGATATTATTTTTACCGGTGATCCTGCCCATGCTGTAACAGCTGCGGATCGCATAGCTGGCAGATCCGGCAATTCCTCCCACATAGCTGCCTCCGGTACTCTCTACGGGTGCATAAGACTCACAGGAAATGACTGCGCCATATTCTGCTTTACCGACCACACCGCCGACATAGTCTTTTTTACCGGTCACGTCTCCAAGGTTGCGGCTGTCTCTGATGACTGCCTTGACCGTCTGCTCCACATCGAAACTCTCCGTTCCGGTTAAAGTGATATCGTCCTCAGGGTCAAAATCGTATTCCGTTGCCACCTGTCCAACGATACCGCCCACATTCGTATCGGCTTCCACCGTACCGCGGTTCACACATAAGGTGACCTTTCCCTTCTGGAAGCTGGAAGTATCATAGCGCGCTTCTTCGGTTCCTTCCGGTTCTGCGGTGTCATCCTCCGCATCGGGATCTCCGGGGTTCACCTCTTCCTTGCTGGCTGACTCATCCGAAGTATCTTCTACAGAAATTCCTTCATACCGGAAGAGATCATCCCGGATTTCGCTGACCAGATTCCGCAGAACTCTGGCCTGATCCATCAGCTCATCCATGTGGGCACTGGTGCTGTCTGTCCCTGCTTCCAGTACATCCCCCAACTGACCCAACTGGTCAAAAGCCTTGTCGAGCCTGTCATTCAGTGTATCCAGATTATCTTTGATACCGCCACTGCGATCCGTGGAAGCATTCGTCATGTTATCCAGATGCTTGGTGGCATTCTCTCCGAATTTTTTCAGTGCCGATTTATAGCTCTCCGTATCGTTCGGTACGGTGATGGTAATGTTTCCTCCACTGACGTCATGATCGCCATCGCCACCCCAGTTACCATTCCAAATGTCATTTCCACTGATGGTAACGTCATGACTGTTGCCGTTATTCTTGTCATTATCCGCCTGCTTGTTCAGATCGTCATTCAGGACTTTCAGATCGTTGCTGACGCCGTTCAGCTCCTGATTGTAAATATACCACAGATCATGAGCGGTCCCGGTCAGAGAACTTCCCGCATTGTTGGCATCCTTCAGGTTCGAACTGATACTCTTGGCAATACCGGATGCCTGTTTGCTATAGCTGCTCACATCCTTCTGGGTGGCATCCAACATATCCAGGAATTTGTCTGTCTCTGTATCCAGTTCCTTCAGCTTGTCACTGAGATACTGGATTTCCAGGAACGGCTCCATCTGACCCACGATACCGCCCACATCTTTTCTGCCCTGCACATATCCGGTGTTGGTGCAGTTCTGCAGATAGCCCTGATGCAGTCTGCCTACGATACCTCCGGTATTATAGCCTACATGCTGGTAGCCGATGGCCCCGGAATTGGAGCAATAATAAATCTTACCATCCGAAATACCTGCGATACCGCCGGTGTCCGTATGAGCTGCCACATTGGAGGTACTGTTGATCTGCTCCAGATTGTCCATGGTGATATCTTCCAGATCATAAGTCACTTCCGTGCTGTACGTATTGATATTGCCATTGTTGCTGCAGTTATTCAGAATACCGTGGTTGTTGCCCACAATACCGCCTGCGGAATGATTGCCGATCACATTTCCGGAGGATTCACACCGACGGATCTCTCCGCTCTCGGCATTGACTCCGGCAATACCGCCGACATCCGTATCACCGACCACATTTCCGGTAAATTTACAATTTTCAATGCTGCCATAGTTCACACCGACGATACCGCCGACCTGATCCTGACTTCCAGAGGGAGATACTTCCCCCGTGACCGTAAGGTTGCGGACTTTTGCTCCCTCCTGCACATAGCGGAACAATCCCACTGCCGAACCGTCTCCGGTCAGTTTCACATTGGAAATAGTAAAACCGCTGCCGTCAAAGATTCCTGCAAACGTAGGAATACTGAGTTCACCTGTCATGCTCAGAACAATGTCGTTCTGCAGCACTACTTTTTTATCTCTGGACCAACTGTCCAGTACACAGTTCTCCACCAGTTTCCGCAGATCCTCCTCCGTGCTGATCTCTATGACTGCATAATCCTGCTCCTTTATCGTGCTGCTATAACCGCTGCCGCCTCTGTACTGCTCATAGGTCAAAGTTTCTGCTGCATAGGCGGTGGCCGGTGTCTGCAGGATCAATGCTGCTCCCAGCAGGAAACATAATAATCTCTTACTGTTCATCCTCTGTTCCCTCGCTTTCTGCTGTTTTTTCTTTATCCGAAGCTTTCTTATCCGAAGCTTTCTTATCCGCAGCTTCTGTATCTGCTCCGGTTGCTTTCTGTCCGGCTGTCTCATCCTCCGGCAGCTCCTGGGCTTCCAGTCTGGGATAGTTTTCTTCCGGGGCATCGTCCCGCTCCTCCATCGTCACGGTATCCTTGGGACGAACCACCGCACCCATCTCACCATCAATGACACCGATGAAATCACCCTCCAACACACCATTGACATAACCCTTGATGTGACCGTTCATACGGATTCTTCCGGCGGAGGGCAAGGGCTTTGCCAGATCCCGTTTCAGTGTAAATGCTGTCTTCTGAATAATGATATCTCCGATCAGCAGTGTCTGCGGCAATGCCAGCAGTACCAACAAAATAGAAGTCAGAGTACCACGTCCCAGTGCCAGTCCGATGGCTGCCACTGCAGCATTGGAAGATACATAGCTGATAATAAATCCTGCGGATACCAGCATAGAACCACTGGTAACGATGGTGGGGAACGCCTGATTCAGTGCCTCAATGGCTGCTTCCTTGATCGGCATATAGGTCTTCAGATCCATGTATCGGCTGGTGATGACGATAGCGTAGTCAATCGTTGCACCCATCTGGATCGCAGATACTACCAGATATCCCAGGAAATATACATTTTCATTCAACAGATACGGCAGTGAGAAGTTCATCCAGATACTACCCTGAATCGTTACAACCAACAGTACCGGCAGACCGGCGGACTGGAAGGTAAACAGCAGGATGATCATAACAAACAATGCCGTCAGCACCGTGATGATCGTGTTATCTGTTGCGAAGGAATCGCCCAGATCCTTATCACTGGTGGCGTTACCGACTAGCAGAATGTCATCTATATTATAAAACTTTGCCACGGTATTACGGATCTGATCCAGTGCTGCTGTGGTCTCTTCTCCCTCATAAGGAACATTCAATTCCAGAACAAATCGGGAATTGTCTTCGCCCAGCAGCTGATCTTTCGCAATACAGATCTGGGAATAAGCATCCGTCAGAGTTTCTTCCAGATCATCGTCCAGTGTGATGTTGCCGCTTTCTTTCTGATCATAAATGAACAGGAACATATCAATAAACGGAACTTCGTATTCACTGACGCCACTGACCAGTGCACCATAATCGCTCTGATCCAGTGCATATGCCGAATACAACATATCCGCCACTTCAATATCCAGATCGATCAGTTCCGCAAACTGCCTGGGGGTCAGCTTATCCGTCAGCATATAGCCGTCCATGGCCTCGATATTGCCAAGTCCCTGACAGGATTTCACCACATCCAGCTTTTCCAGAGCTTTCAGTGTCTGTGCCTCTTTTTCATAATCACCGTTCGGCACAATGACCGCCAACTGGTTCACCATACCGAATTCCTTATTTACCATGCTGACGGAGAATTTATTATCACTCATAGTACTGGATTCCAGAGTGTTGGTATCGTACACGTAGTTTGCCTTATTGGACAGGAAAAATGCTATAATAACACCTACGATCAGAATAGGCGGTATAATATAGCGGGTAGCCACACAAAACTTACCGACTGCTGTGATCTTCGGAACGAAGCTCTTGTGATGGGTGTTGTCGATGGCCTTGGAAAAGGTCAACAACAGTCCGGGCATCAGGAAGAATACGGCTACCATACTGAAAATAATGGATTTTGCCAGAATGATACCCATATCATAACCAATTCTAAACTGCATGAACATCATGGCTACCATACCGGAGATGGTGGTCAGGGAACTAGAGGAAATCTCCGGGATTGCCTTACTCAGGGCCACGATCACAGCCTCTCTGGCATCCTTGTCCTCATGTTCTTCCATAAAACGGTGAGCCAGAATGATAGCATAGTCTACTGCCAGACCTAACTGCAGCACCACCGCAATAGAGTTCGTTACAAAACTGATGGTTCCGAACCAGTAGTTCGTACCTTTGTTCAAAATAGCTGCCACAATAAATGTAGTCAGATAAACCGGGATTTCCGCATAAGTCGTAGAGGTAAATAACAATACGGCTACGATAACCACTGCTGCCAACAACAGAATGACGATCATATCATTATTCAAGTCATCCGCGTCACGCTCTTCCTGACCGATATCGGAAGAATAGTAAACATCATAATCGGACAATGCATCCAATACCTCATCCAGATGCTGCTGTGTAGCTTCCGTGTCTGCTTCCTCATCAAAAGTGACAGACAATAAAGCCTCCATGTCATGGTAATGATCCTCGGTGTCATCGAAATCCAACATGCTGACACCATCCATTTCTTCCACCTGATCTGCCAGTTTCTGTGCCTCATCAAACGTCACGTTACAGATCAGGATCCGGGCGGAGCCGTAAGTCGTGAATTCCGAATCCATCAGATCCAGCCCCCTCCTGGTCTCTGTTGTGTCCGGCAAATAAGTGGTCAGATCGTTATTAACCTTGACTCTGTTCATGGATAATACGCAAAATATGCATAAAACAATAAAGATCAGATAAAATCCTTTTCGTTTGTCTACAATGAGCGTGGCAAGTTTCATCATAAAGGAATTATCTTTTTTGTCTTTTTCTGCGTTGTCTGCCATAGTTCCCTCCTGCTTTTTCTCTCTTTGTACCCTTGTTTATGTATTTGATTTTATACGCCTCTAGTTTAAAATGTTTTTGAACATCTGTAAAGACTTACTACAAAGATGAGAAATTGTATTAATGTCATTTAATGAACTTGTGTTGATTTTCTGCCAAATGCAAAATATAATAATGGGGAAGAAAAAGCAAGCTACAGATTTTTTGCGATTGTTTATTTTTAGACATTTTCGCGATGTTCGTCTATTATTTTAGAAAAAATTCAGATTTGTATTACATATAGGAAATGATTTCTTCTTTTCCCGGAAAGGCTGGTGGATTGTCTTATGGAAAAAATGGATCGCCGTGTGCGCAAGACAAGAGCTCTCTTATTACAGGGTCTGGTAAAAATGTTAGAAACCCATGATATTCAGGATATCTCCGTCAAGGAGCTGACCGAACTGGTGGATATCAACCGCGGAACCTTTTATCTGCATTATGATGATATCTACGATATGCTCCATAAAATCGAGGATGAAATGTTCCTGGAATTTAATGAAATCATGGAGCAGAAACCGGTCATTACCAATTCTCTGGCCTCTCAGGGGCCGTTGTTGGAATTCTTCCGTTTTCTGGACCGAAACAGGGATCTGGCCAAGGTCATGATCGGCCCTCATGGGGATCTGGCTTTCGTCAATCGTCTGAAAGATCAGATTGAAAAGCGCACTCTCCAGGTTCTGGAAAGTGCGCAATCCGATGCTAATTATGAATATCTCTGTTCCTTCATTATCACCGGCTGTGTCGGTGTCGTAGAGACCTGGCTGAAAGAATCCGATCCCCAGTCCCCGGAAGAAATGGCAGAGATTCTCGGTACCATGCTCTTACGTCAGCTTAATTTTGCTCCGGAACCTGCATAGGCTGTGTCGGCTCCGGCATGCCTACGCTCAATGAAGTCACTGTCTCACCATCCAGGAAGAAGGATACGGTATCGCCTACCTGAAGTTCGTCCAGAGTGGCATCTTCTCCGTCAATCGTAATGATCGTATCGTCATTGACTGTGATAGTCATAGTATCTCCGCTGAGAGTTAAGGTCATCTGATCCAGCATGTCTTTCTCTGGTTTCTGACCGTTCGGTGCTTCTCCGTTGGGCGCGCTGCCATTGCCATCAGGAGTCTGGCCGTTCGGTGCTTCTCCGTTGGGTGCGCCACCGTTACCATCAGGGACCTGGCCATCCGGTTTCTCACCGGTCGGAGCTTCGCCTGTGGGTGCCTCACCGCTGGGAGCCTGACCATCCGGCTTTTCTCCGCTGGGTGCCTCACCAACAGGTGCTTCACCCTCCGGAGCTTCCGGCTTCTCTGCCAGTGCGATGGAGATCACATTGCCGTCAATCGCTGTAATCTGACCGAGATAAGCTTCCACCTTCTCTTCACCGCTCTCCGTGCTCTCCGTCGTACTCTCCGGTGCGATCGTCTCCTTCTGTTCTGCTGATTCACTTGCTACGCTCTCCGTACCCGCAGATGTTGTTCCTCCGCATGCCGTAAATCCTGTCATCACCATAGCAGCTGTCAACACTGCACACATTACTTTTGTATTCACCTGGGGTAAATTCCATCTTCTCATATTCTCATTCCTCCTGTTCCATTAAAAATCTTGTGAACATTTCTTTCCCCTTATCTGCCTCTTATAATAAAAGACATCTGCGAAGGAATTGTGAGAAAAATGTGGTGATTCTGTGAACTTTTCAGGCATGACATCCATGTCATGTATGCAGTGTTGGCAGTGTCAGATCATGTGTCGATTTTGCTGTTTTGTTGTAAATATTCAAGGAACACGGTACAGCCTTCCAGAACGTCATCGTAAGTCGTTCCAAAATCTCCCGTATACCATGGATCCGAAATATCCCGTTCCGATCCCGCGTAGGAAAGCAGCTTCGCTACTTTCCCCTCCGGGTCTCCCCCGAATATCCGCAGCATGTTGCGGATATTCGCACCATCCATACCAATCAGATAATCATATTCCGCATAATCCGCTCTCGTCACCTGCCGGGCCCGCTTCCCCTCACAGGATATCCCATGCCTCGCCAGCTCCGCCTTCGCCAGCGGATACACCGGATTCCCGATGCCGTTCCAGATTTCCTCTGTACTGGTGGCCGCGGAGGCAATCTGGAAGTAGGCGGCGAGACCGGCATCGGATACTAATTTTTTCATTACGAATTCCGCCATGGGGGAACGACAGATGTTGCCGTGGCAAACCATGAGGACCTTTATTTTTTCTCGCATAGCTTGGTATAACCTCGATTTTCCTTGTATTTACAATGGTTCTAGCCATTTTCCTTAGAACCCTATCTCGATATATCTTAGCATATTATTTCTTATCTTGGTAGGTAAAAGCTGTACAAATGGCTGTAAATTTTACCACTCGTACAGCAGTCCTATTTTTTCTCCCAGTTTTATACCGCACTCACTCTTTTCAATTCTCTCTTGGCATTCTCCATATCCACCAATGCCATACATGCCGTTCATGAATATGTGGTGTTGCTTCATCAAGATGCAAAGCCCAGTCCAGTATATGAACATGGGAACCATACCGTCTGTTAAATTCCTCGAAATATTCTGCACTGACCTGTGCAAGCACATCAGCAGACACCGCACCGTCCATGTTTCCAAGCTGTAATAAAGTTTCTTCCGGACACGTTTTATTATTTTCAAGAATAGCATCAATCGTTTTTACTCGGTCATAGTGTCTTGCTTTCCGGTTTCTCTCATTCTGACCGTCCACATGGTCTGAATATTTCTCAACATAATATGCTTTTTCTATTTCCGTAAAAGTGAATCTCTCTACTCAGTCTGTTTATCGTAACAATATTTAGTTCTTTTCCCGAAGGGAATTGCAACGAAGTTGCTTAATCTTGTGAAGCTTTGCTACAAGCAATACCCAGTACTTAGTGGCGAAACGCCACTAACTGGGCAATTGTTGCACCCTTGACCGGCTAAGGCGCTTCGCCCTTAACCCGAGCGGAGTCTTTCT
>ERZ836760.2265-NODE-2265-length-15996-cov-4.790038_pt1 | contig 15996 bp, 19 predicted proteins | sample MGYA00519941_ERZ836760 | MGnify/ENA primary metagenome ERZ836760 (study PRJEB31850, sample SAMEA3708807) | human gut metagenome | biome: human gut; feature: human-associated habitat; material: faeces | place: China | collected 2014 ... | reverse complement strand
CCAGATACAAGCGATAGCAATGCCGCCACAGATACCCAGCACACCAGCCACACATACAACCACAGCCCACAATGCGCGATACCAAATAACGTCTTCCACAACTTCATACAATTCCTGCTTGTTCATAACACCCTCGTTTCTATCCCTTGATCTTCTCAACTTCTCCAGCAGTGAATTCAACATTCAGCCGGGAACATTCAATTGCCGCCCTACGTTCCATCTCACGCATATACGCCTGGTGAAACTCTCGATCGTCATGACAACTCTGAACAACGCACATGGTCATAATACCTGCAAATCCTCCAAGCATAGATCCAATAACCAAAGAAATCGCAATCTCCATTATTACCCCTTTCTCAAAACACCGTCCCACGGGAAGCTGTAAAACCCACCTTCGCTGATCTCGTTTCCAGTCTGGTCTCCAGTCTGACCTCCTATGATCCCTCCAAACTCGTTGATATGCGCCCCTACGTTCATATTCTCGCCCAGGTAGATCTCAACGTGAGCTTGAATGTTAAGAAGAATATCGCCGCGCTGGAGTTCTGATGCCGAGTTTCCAATACCGGGCAACCACGTGAACCCTGCCGCTGTGAAGTCCGCAACCATGGTGCCTGTGTACCCTGAATGAACAGGAAGATCGAATCCGCCGCCAACTCGGAACGCTTCGTACACCAGGCTTGAACAGTCGTAATCGGGTCCCCATCTGGATCCCTGATCGTATCCATGGCTATTGTCACGGGCTATTGCCAAAGCCCACTGGATAGCATCCTCAACCCCTTGACCTCCAGGAGCTACCGATCCGCCACCTGAATTCAAGTTTTTAGCGCTTAATTTAACGAACATAGAGCATTTAGTCCATGAGTGTCGCCAGCGGTTGAGAACGTAAAGGTTCTGCTCCCAAGTGCCAACTGGCTTAAAACGGTAGAACATAGAATCGTTGAAGTAAACGTATCCATCATCTCCAACTGTTCCTATGTAGGCAGATTCCTGCCCGTTGGCCTTCGTAGCGTTGATAATTACAACTTCAGCCATCTACAACCCCATCCTAACAATGTCCTTGAACCAGTTGTGAAGACGCTGGTTCTCGTAGAACACGCAACCTAGATCATAAGCATTCTTCAAGTTCTTCAAATGAACGCTGTTCTTGAATCCCTTCAATAGCAGCGTGTTCGGTTCATGTGTTTCTGTAGTAGCAGCATACACCAAACGACACTGTTTGTCAACACTATCGCTTATGTAGTAACGACCGTTTCTATAATCGCGCCAAACTCCGATGACGTCATCGTAGTATATAAAGGTGAACTGATACTCGGCATCTTTGCCCTTCTTCCCGATGAAGTGAGGGTTGTCGCGCAGGAACTTGTTCTCGGCGGCGTAAGCTGCGTATGCGGAGCCTTCGATCGCCTGGTAGAACCTGGTAGCCTTCTTGGCTTCGATCAGTTCAGGCGGCGCGACCATCTGAACCAGGAAGTCCCCGCGACGGTAAATATCAGACTTGTAAGGCATCTCCAAGTTGAAGTAGTCGAAGTACGGGTTGGTGGACGCGATAGCGTTTCCGAGGAACCAGCATCTAACGTCGTAGTCGCGCGCTCCGGGGCGGGCTACCGTTTCGTAAAGTTCTAGGAAGGCCGTTGCTTCGTCAGGCAGATATCTCTGCTGCGATGTCGTGTTGTCGATGATGAACTCGTCGAACACGATGTCCCTTACATTGTCCAGGGCGTCCGATTTCATCTTCCTAGCCGTGGAAAGCGCTTGCGCGTAGCCTAGCACTTCCTTATCGATATGGAGCACGTTGGCTTCCGCCCAAAGGGCGTGGCCGTCGAACTCCGTTTGGACGTGGTTGAACAATCTACCTGACTTCTGCGTAGTCAGGGTCTTCAACTCTTCTTCGGAGCGTCGAAGGTAGATGAACCTGGTTCCGTTCTTCTGGTACCTCTCGGTAAGGTACTTGAGCAAGCCGTAGGTCTTGCCAGCTCCTCGGATGCCCAGTATGAAGTTAAACAAGCAGTTGTAGCTTGCCGTCTGCGGTATGTTCCAGAACTTGCTCAATGCTGCTCCTAATACAAGTAGGCGCGCCATCATGCCATGCAAGCGACGCGCCCGAAACAAGGGTTGCTAACCAGAAGGGAAGGTACAGAGCGGGCTTCTCTCCGTATCGAACCGTGTACCTTATCAGGGTATGCCCCACGGATTCGAGAAACCTAATTACCTTTTGGCGCAGTTGCATTTTACCATAAAGCCCGTTTCAAGTCAACCGCGCTCGATCTTGTCTCGATGATCTTCAAAAGACTTGACAAGCGTATCAAGAGTATGGTTGATTCGGTCAAGTGTGCCGTTGAGACTGTTAACAGTCTTGTAATAGAGGTAAAACATGGCGCAACATGCCACGATAGGAAAACCTACGCCGTTGATGAACTGCGTTGCAGGTTCGATCCACTCCATACCGTTCACCTCCTTTCTATAGTTACCCTGTACTCTTCGTTTTCAAGAACCTGGGCGTTTCCGCCAGATACGTTGCTGTCATCGTCGTTACCCGATCCCGCCTTAGCGTACCTCGCCCAAGATTCCCTGCTCCCGAAGTAATGGTTGACGTCCAAGTTTCCACTGTAACCGTCAACCACCCCGTCGGAAGCGTACTGCCAGCATACCACAAGTCCATCGGTTTCGGGAACCTCTCCAGGGTCGTAGTCCAGACCAGGATTCAGAACGTCCGGGTACGACGCGATCCAGCGCCCGCAGTTCGGCTCCACGCCGCCCTGGTTGAATCGCCAGGTGTTCGCGTATATCCAAGGCCATACGCCCGTTTCTGCGTGAACGGTTCTGACGAACTCGTTCACCCATTCCACGCTCTGACCCAATTCCCAGTCCAGGACGGGGATGCCGCACCCGAAGTAGTTGCGGGTGTTCTCGATGAAGAACCGCGCTTCCTCCGCAGCGGGGCGGCTTCGTGCGAAATGGTAGAACCCCCAGAGCATGCCCATACCGTCTGCCTGCTGCACCCAGGGGTCGCAGTACGGGTCGACGAAGCTTGTTCCCTCGGTTGCCTTCATGAACGCGAAGTCAACGCCCCGGAGGGCGGTCAGATCAAGACCGCCCTGCCAGTTCGATATGTCGATTCCTTTAAGCATAACCCTCCTAATACCAGTTATCCGATATGTTGAAATTTATTCCTGATAGGAAAACAGTTGCTTGGGAATAATTGATCGGAAGCGTAATATAACCGTCTACATTGACAGTCATGACGACTATACGATCTTCTCCGTCATTTACCACGACTGGGATTTTAACTGTTTTACTTGGCCTGCATTCAATTGGAAGCGTAGCGAATGCAGTGTTAGCTGCGTAGTTTGTCAGCGCCCAATCCCCAATCGGCTGCACGTCGTTAGTGCAAGACAGCATAACCACGTCGCTATCTACAATCTGTCCAGCGGATGCTATCAGATGATACCGTCCTTTGAATGTTGTGAAAACATTAGGGTTGCCTTTGTCTGCCGGTGTTACCATGTTTCTCCTATGCGAATATGTTGTTAAGTGTTATGCTTTCTACAGCGGTAATGGTATAGCCATCCGTCAACTTTCCAGGTATTTCTATGTTTCTTGACAAATTTAGAATCTTAGCAGTTGCACCTGTCGTATCACCTCTTAGAATGCTAGTTCCATTCATTACGTTATCCGCTATCGTAAGCCTGCTGCAATTGGTCGTTCCTTGAAATTGGACAGGATGTTCAGCTACGATGCTGCATTCGCTTATTTCCGAGACGTCGAACCCGTTCAACATCTGAACACCTCGTGTTTTAGCAACTATATCGCTGTTTTTAACAATGATGTTTTGTACGTTGTTGAACAAAATGCCGCCGTTTGCTTTTGCATTCTTAACTACGACCTCGTTAAAGGCAGCTAATGCAGCGTATACGTTAAAAACAGAAGAGAGAGCGCAATCGCACGTTACGTTTACGTTTTTAACTGCGATATAGTCTAGAATACTGCTAGAACTGCCCATAACCATTGCGAAGTTCAATGTTGTTCCAGTGCCCCCTAAACTTATTTTGCAATCCTCCATTCTAACAGTCTTTCCAGTGCATATAACCCCTTGAATTCCTGTCGAAAGTGACACGGACGAGTTTTTCATCACCAAGTTAGTGTAAGATGCGTTAACTCCCCATTCTGTTCCATGCGTCCTCGTGACCTTGACATTGTCAAGATAAAGATTGCTGCAGCGAACGGCATTCAGAGAAGGAAAGTAAGTCCCTCGAACCTTACTGCCCGATACAGATGTAACGTTTCGCACGTTCACGGTGCAATCGGCACTGGAAGAAAAGTAAGAAGATACAACTGCGCTTCCGTTCTGGTTGACCCCGTGACAATCGGAAACATTCACTTCTACATGTGCTTCTGGAAGAGTTTCGCTATTCCAGTAAAAAGAGTAGAACCCATTGCAGTAATTGTTAATCACATTTACTACAGTAGCAGATTTGTTACCCCACCCTGGGAAGTATTCTAGAACATGCCCAATGTTAGAGCACACGTTCCCGCTTACGTCAATAAGCTTGTACCCTCTTACAGAAGCGGCAATATCGGTTATGCTCACGTTATTACCGGCGAATTCAAGGGAATCGCAATCAACGTAGAAAAAGTTCGGGTTCGATTTCGCCGCGTAGCAGCTTGCTATTGAACTCAAAGCATTTCTCACGTAAGAACTAGTCTGGCTTTGGTCGAACCCTATGTTGTCAAACGTGCAATCAACCACTTTGACTTTCCTGCAACCCCATGTTTGAATCGCGCCCATGAATGAATTGTTGAACGTGCAGTTATCGATAAGCACGTTATCGTACATGGTCAGGTTTATCATCTGAGCTGCATCCGGGTACATGTTCTGATAATTTACGAACGACGAGGAATTGCCCTCGAAAACAAGATCGCGAATGATAATCGACCCGTTGTTTTCAGGATTTACTTTCGCGTTCTCGTCGTTGCATAGCATGAACGCTTTCGCATATGAACGCTCTTGCTTGTAATCCACATGAATGTTGTTAAGAGTCGAAAAGTTTCCGTTTACCGTGCAATCTACCATGTTCGGGCATGTAAGGCCGTAAACGTTGTAAGTGCCGTATACGAACGTTTTCACTGCCGACTTATTGTTCAGGAACAGCGTTAGCCTTTCGGTATCATCGGCTATTCCGTCACCAACAGCCCCGTACTGCCTTGAGGTCGATTCGTTTTCAACAACCAGTTCGGCAAAAAGCCCCGTGGCTAGGTGAAGCACGTCTATATCGTTTGCCGTGCCTGTTCCGGAAACCTTGTAAAGAGCAGACCCCCCGTCGCCTGGGGAGTAGTAGCCAAGCGTCATGGGAACTGATTTTTCAGTAAGCGTTACGTCTGCTTTCATTTCCGCAACGTTTCCGTATATTCTGAACGCTTCGATAGAGCTTATACCGTCGATAACCGATTCAAGGGCTTTCTTGAACTCGATGTCGTTTGCAATCAAGTCGTTGACAGACGAGTTCAACTTGCAGATAGCTTCGTAATAGCTGATTTCGTCGCCGTACACGGCAGGAAGAATCCTTTGACACCATAAACGAATCGGCTCTACGTTAACAAAAGGCATTTTATACATATCTTTTCTCCTTACCATATGGTCATGAAGCACTGGGACAATTCTACATCGTGGATTACTTCGCTGTCAATGTTGAGGAACGTATCTCGATACAGCTTGAGAAGTTCGGCCTGCGGGCGAACGTAACCGCTCTCCGTCTTCTGAACCATGTTGTCGTACTCGCCGCTGCTGCTCGATGTTCCAGTAGCGTTTGCGCTATCTTCGTCGATGGTCACGTTAGTGGCGTATTGCAGGTTCTTAATCTGCGTGGGTATCATTTCGTTCTGGGGCGTGTCTTGGTAGACGTTCTGCTGGTTCGCGCTGGATTGGCTGCTGTTCTCGCCCTTGTTGGAAGCGTTGCCCCAAGCGTGCTCCGTATGCTGCAAGTTGCGGTCGCTCAACGGCTCCATACCCTTGGCAAGCCGTTCCGATTCGTAGAGCTGGTTGTAGTACGGCATGATCAAGTGCATGGCTTCTCGCACGAACATACGGAATCGGCCAACAGTTTCCGCGCCGATCTCACGTGTGTAGTAATGCCTGATGATCTTGTTGTTCAGCGTTTCCCGGTACGCTTCGTCGAATATCGGGTAGTCGTCCAGCCCCAGCGTCTTGTAAACGGAAGGCCAGCTTTTCTCCTCCAACGGGAGAAGCCGGTCGTTAAGGGTCTGCTCCACCACCCACCGAAGCTGCGTCGTGTACTTGCTCATCCTACTTTCCTCCCTTCAACGCGCTCTTGAGAGCCTTCCACAGCGAACCACCGCCGTATCCGGTATCCCCTCCCTTGTCGATCGAGCCGGATTGCATGCCCTCAACGGGCACGGTTCCCTCCTTGTCGGTTCTGATGTACATGCCAGAACGGAAGTCGCAATCGATATCGAGTCCGAACATCTCGTTCACTTCCTTGCAGAACTGCTTCCTGCTGTTCAATCGCGTAAAGCGCTGCGCTTCCACGTCGCCCATGTTTCCCAGAACCTCGTCGGACACCATGCGCTCCTTCTTGTCCGTGTTGGTGTTCTCGATTCCCAGGTACGTCAGGGCTTCGTTCCATATCTGGTGCTTCACCACCTGCACCTTGTCTGCTACGTACGGGTTTACGGTGTCCAGAACCTCCACGCCCGACAAGTCCAAGTCCTTGTCAGCCCAGCATACGGGCATGAAGCCGTCAACCTGCGCGAACAGGTTCTCCAATGAGAGCCGCTGCTTCTCGGAGCATTTAATGATTCTAGGCGTTTTCTGTTGCGCTATGTTCGTGTACACGCTGCGTTCGCATTGCCAAAGCATCTTGGCGTACAGATCGAGTTGCAGGAACGTCGGAATCCCAAGGTTGTCGTTGAAGCATATCACCGAGTTGGTGATGTCGAAGTTCATAATGCTGTGCTTGGGGTCTACCGTGTACGCCTGGCGCTTCTTCGGGATGTTGTAAATGTCGAACGCGCCGTTCATCACCATGCGAAGCATGGCGTATCCGTCGGGCGATCGCTGATCGGGGTCGTTCTTGATAGCTTCGTCGTAGACGAACAGGCAAACCCCGTTAGCGAGAAGCCAACGCTCGATCATGCGCTCGTTTATTCCCTTAGGCAGGTTCTTCCACTCGAAAACCGACACAGCCAGATCGTACAGCCGCCACATGTAGGACAGGTACACCTGGTCGTTCAGGTAGTCGTTCTCCTCCTGCACGTTGTTCCCCTGCAACCCCCTGGGGATCAGGCCGTCGGGCATCCGAAATCCCGTATACATTCCGTTCATCATGTCTTCTCCTACACTATAGCGTTCGATAGAGCGTAGTTTCCTACGTCCGCAGTATGCCAGAACGTAAGACCCCTGTCAAAAAGCCCGTTGATCGCCTTCAAAACGTCGGACGGTACTTTTCCGATAACGCTCGCGCCGTTGGTCTTCACGTAGTTCCAGGACTGCCTTCCGGTGATGTTGGGTACCTTGTTCTCGGCGACTAGGTAACCGTAAACGCTGTAATAATCGTCGATCTGCTTCGCCATCTCTCTACGGCACGTGTACTTGCGGAACCCCATCGTGTACGATCCGACGTTCACAAGGGAAGTGGTGGAGTTCATGCCACCCCTTGCGGTGTTAGGGGTTCTCGTGGCTTTTGACAGCGCGGCGAAGGCGTTCGTCTCGTTCTGCATCGTGTCCGCGAAAGAGCCGATCATCCCAACAGCGTCTAAGTTGAAAGCAGAGCCTAGTATCCCCTTAGCTCCGTTGAAACCAGCGTTGGCAACTGGAAGATCCACCATCGAGTTGAACTTCAAGCCGAACATATCCACCTGGCTTTGACCGTACATGTTCGCCCATGCCTGGTATACCCAAGTGCATGTTGGGAAGTCCGCCATGTACACCGCTTGCTCCACGCACCGTCCGGAGTTGCCGTTGTAGTTCTTGGGAATGTACGCCAAGGTGGAAGACTGGGAGCATCCTCCGGTCTTGTCGAACGACGCTACGCCTTTGTTTCCGAAGAACTCCAACCGGAACTTCTGGTTTCCTCCGTTGAAGTTCGTCACCTCGAAGTACTGGTTGGGGTAGCAAAGCGTCTTGTTGTTCTTCGGCACGTAGCCGTCCAGAGAACCCATGCCGACGTTCAAGCTGTAGTCCTGCGTCGGGGTTCCAGCAGCGGCGTCTACCCAGTAGCCCCATCCGTTCGATTTCGCCACCTTGTTCTGAACGCAGAACTCCGGAACCAGGTATATAGCGCTGATCGCATCCTGCTGCCCGTTGGACGCTAGGGCGTTCACGAAAGCCTTGAGGTCGTTCACGTTGGTGAACACCGATAGGGAGCAGCCGGAGTACACTCCCATGTAGGTGTCCCCGCCCACGTTCGTATACGTGCCGTCCTTCAGCGGCTCCACGGCCGACGCGACCACCGGGTAGAGGTACTGGTTCTGGTTGTCGAACGAATAGTACCCCACTATCAGCTCGCCGGGATCAAGCCCCTCGTCCTTGATGTGCGCCCCGATCGAATCGTCGTTCACATGCTCTCGCTCTACCATGCAGGACTTCACGGTGCAATCCGGGAACCACGTCTGCATGACGTCCGTTTCCAGGTGCAGCCTGGACGATTGGGGGTTGACGTATTCAATGGATTTGATAAAGGAATAGAACCATCTGTCCCCGTAGTTCTGGTTCTGGAACATGCAGTAGTTGTACCCGTACAGCGTTTCTGCGTTGAACGGAACAACTACGCTGTCGTCTAGCCGCTGGTAGGTGTAATCGTCGCGTCGCAGGACGTTCGGGCAGAGCGATAGGAAATGTGATTGCTGCGCCGTCCTGTCCTTGATGTAGTGAACGTGCCTGTACGACGAATCGAACGGCACGGTTCCTATGTATATGTTCGAAGTAGGCATGAAAGCCATTGCGTTTCACCTCCTAATGAAGAAGGGCGGTTTCCCGCCCTTCGATTAATCGATCTCGGTAGCCGCTAGGCTTGGACGGTCACGACGCATTGTCCCGACTTGGCGGGATCGGCTACGGAAGTCGCCTTTACGGTGACGGTCGTTCCGGTCTCGTCCTTGGCGATATGAACCTTTCCGGCATCCGTGACGTAGGTTCCAGTGCTGGTGTTCCCGGTAACGCTCCACTCTACCGCCTGGTTGACCACTCCGGTTCGGGAAACTGAAACTCCCAGCTGCATGTCCGCTCCCTTGGGAAGCGTCGCGGTCTCAGGGGTCACCGTGACTGCGGTGATGGCTCCGGCTACTGCGGAATAGCAGACGGCCTGGGCGAACGGGCTGATGGAGAACGTCTTCCACACGTGGTAGTTGTAGTTCCAGTACAGGCCCTTGCCGTTGTAGTTCTCGGTCATCTTCTCGAAGTTGTCCCATACCTGCCAGAAGTTAACGGAGGTCATGATGGCCGGAACGCCGTTCAGGATCGCGACCTCGTCTTCCGTCCAGGGCTTGAACGACGGGTCTACCTTGCCGGTCTCGTCGGTGAACAAGTCCTGGAGCCGCTGCCAGTCCATGTCCACGAAGGAATCGACGTTGATGACGCGACCCATCAGCTCTGCGTACTCGATGTTGTACGCCGCCGCAAGCACGTTGAAGTTCATGGTGGAGCGGAAAGCGGTCGTCGTGATGAGGTACTGCTCGCTCATCGGGGTGTGGGTGGTGACGCCGCTCACGTTGAACTTGTTGGACTGGAACTCCAGGTTCATGGCGGTTTCGTTGAACACCGTCGCGATGTCCACGGCGTTCTCCTTGGAGAGCGCGGGAACCTTTACCGGGGAGATGTTGCCGTTCAGGATGCAGCGAGCCAGCATGTACTTCATGACCAGGTACTCGTCGGTCTGCGCGGAAGCGTACACGCTCTCCACGATGGCGGCGATCAAGTCCGTGATGCCCTGCCAGGACAGGAACGCCTGGCGGAGCTGGTCGTCGCTCACTGTGATCGGGTAGAACTTCTGGAAGTTCATGGTGTGGAACGCAGCGCGAACGTCCGGGATCGTGCGCTTGAACACGTCCTGCTCGGCTTTGGACGGGCTGAACTGGTAGGGCTTCGCCAGGTTGACGAAGATCTCCTCCACCGTCTCGCCGAACTCCAAACGCCCCTTCTTGAACACGCTCCACGGGTTCGTGTACATCTTGGACGAGATGATCACGAAGCCGATTCGGTTCACGAGGGCGTTCAGGTAGGCGTTGGAAGCGGGGGTGTAGTTGAGGATGTAGTCGCCGATCGCGTGAATCGTCTCGGTCGTCCCGTTGATGTTGATGGAGCCGTCGTCGGCGGCCTGGATGACCCCGCGAGCCAGCAGCGGGCTGGCAAGCTCCGGGGTCTCTTCCATCACTGCTTTAGTGACCGCTACCGGGTCGATAGCGGAATTCGCGGGCGCAGTACTCGGTTTAGTCGGCATTTCAGTCTCCTATCGGTCGTTCCAGAGCGCGGCGTACCCGCGCTCCGTGCTTTCCTTCTTAACGTCTTCCACGTGCTCGTCCACGATCTCCTGGCGATCCGTCTCTCCCCCGCCAGGATCGAAGAAGCGGTCGGCGTACCTCTTTCGCCAGTCTTCGCGCTCCGCTACCGCAGCGTCGCGCTGAGCGGCTATCTCGTTCCGCTCGGCTTTCATGGAAGCGTAAGCGTCGCGGCTATCCCATCGCTCGTCCAGCTCCGCAACGTCCCGGTCGATCTCCGCAGCCATTTCCAGGCGGCGATCCTCGTCCGGCTCCATTGCCAGCTCTCGAAGCGCAGGCTCGTACTTGCTTGCCATGTTCATTCCTCCTTACTTGTGGATCGTGAATACATCGTCAATCAGTATTGTACCACCTTTAACGTCTTTAGGCTTCAGTTTGCCCTCGAAAGAAGCGCCGTACTCGAAATTCTCCATTGTAACGGATCCATGGCATCTAGCGGGCATGCCCGCGCAATGAACCGTCAGCTCCCCGCCGCACTCGAAGCAATACGTTTTAGCCCTGATCGCCTTGAAGCGGTCGAAGACGTGCTCCATCTTCCAGGCTCCCAGCTCCACGTCGTCCACCTTCATCCCCACGGGCGGCTCCGTGCCCAGGAAGTAGCATGAATCCGTGTCGCAGTACAGCCATCTATCGTAGTTCGCCTGGGCTGCCCTGATGGTGAACGATCTCGCGTAAGCGGTTATGAACGCCCCTGCGGGCAGGTACACCGGCTCTGCGAACTCCTCCGGAAGCAGGGAGTACTTCACAACCCCATCTTCCAGGTACGGCCTTCTGGATTGCTTGACCGGGTTGGTCGCCATCTTGCCGTACAAACTGTTGAGCTGAAGCTTGGCTATGGTTCTCATTCCTTGGTTGCCGTCGATCGTGGCCTTGGTCTTGATCTCCGTCCACTTGTCCACGTAGCCGTCGAACAGGTTTCGCGAGCCTTTGAACTTGTAACCCCTTAAGTAGCGGATGCTGTGAACGTCGTACTGCTCCAGCAGCATTTCGAGGTCGACGGACGTAAGGCACATGGTCTGCTCGCCCTTGGAATCCCGGATGTACTCGGTTTCCCCGAACATCCTGTTGCCCTTCAGCTGCAAGCAGGGTATCCGGTCGTCTTTCACGGTGAAGTCCGCTTCGACGTACTGTATGTAAACCGGATATTCATCGTCTAGAGCGTATTTTCCCTCGTACTCTACCGGCTCCCCGTATGGAAGCACCTCGCCGTGAGCCGAAGCCATCACGGACGGGTACAGGCTGTTGACGTCGAAGCTGCAACCAGCGCCGACGATCTTCCCGGCGAACCTGGGGTTGACCGCCGTGAAACCTCCTTTGTAGCACCCGCCCTGGCGCAAGTCAGCGTCGTATCCCGGTTCCGGGAACCAATCTCTGAAGCGCTTCTTCCCGCCTATCATCGACTGGTAGTCCTTGAAGGCGTTGGAGCCGGCGGTCATGCGCTTCATGCCCTGTTCGAACATCTTCTCCAGAGCCATAGCCGCGATCTTCACGTCATGCGATATGTACGATTTCTCTTCATCGGTTAGGACGTGGCCTTCCTCGCGGAACTCCACGTAGTCCAGCTCCAGCTTCTCGATCGGGAGACCGAACGCCTTAGGGATCTTCGCTATGGGAAGGGGGATTATCTTCAAGCTGTCCAGGAACTCCACCGCCCTGTTCTCGGAGAACCACAGCTTGATCGAGTAGAACTGCGACATGTCGGAGATCAGCGTTGTGAAGCGCCTTGCTCCCGCTTCCTCCTTCACTGGAACCCATCGCCAGCCGTCTGACAGTATCCTATGCAATACGAACTTGCCGTCGAACTTGAGGTTGTGGAAGTAGACGCGCGAACCGGAATGAACCTCGCACCATTCCAGGAACGTGGCTATCGAGTTGCCGTATTGGACGTTTTCAGTAGATCCCACCTCGCATACAGCCCATGCCCACACACGGCAGTCGTCCGCCAGCGCAGTGGTCTCGAAGTCGGCTGCGTAGCTGGGCATCTCGCCGTCCTCCTGTTCTCCGTAATCCCACGTGAGCGTGTCTAGAAGCTTATCCTCTAACATCTATGCCCGTCCAATACTCTTCCAGGCGAGCCAGTTTGGCATCGCGGGCTTGCGGTTCGTAAATGAACTCGATAGAGGGGCTTTCATCTATCGCTTCCTTGAGCGCGTCGAAATCCTTAGCAGCCAGCTCCAATATCTTGTCCTCGATAGCGGATATAGCTGCGTCGTAATCGGAGAACCCTCCGAACACGCTCTGAATCGCTCGCGTGTAGTTCGAGAAGTACCTCTGCGCCTTCTCCACGCTGGACATGTTCAGCTCCCGCTCCTGGTATTCCAGGAACCTGCGAAGGGACTTCGCCGAGAAAGACGAAGCCTTCCTGGTGTCCGGGGACAACTGCGCCTGTTCCAGCGTTCCGATGCGCCCTTTCCCAGGCTGCTCGATCCCCTTCCGCTTCGCGGTCATGCGCTTTTTCCTCTCCCTTACGCTTTTGAGGATAGAGTACTCTCTACGCTCGTACCTGGTGACGACCGATCCGTCTTCCTGCCTTACGAACGTGAGCGCTTCCGGCCTGGTAGCCCTCGTGAGCCTGTTAACCACGTTGTTCAGGGCGCGCCTGGTGGTTATCTGCGCCTTCAATTCCTTGTAGCTGACCTCGCTGGGAAGGAACTCCGAAGCCAGCGGGTTCGACTTCGACGCTTTCCTGATGACGTTGTTGTAGCGCCTTACGGCGCTGTTCAGCTTTTTCCTTTGATTCTCGTTCCACGCAATTCTATACTCTCGCGGCAATCGTACCACCGATCCTCTTTAACGTCCCGGACAAGGAACCCTCTGGTTTCAACTTGGCAGTAAAGCTGCATGACCGCTATGCAATCGCTTTCCACGGTGAAATGAAACCTCCTGCTCAACGAATCGTTGAGCCAGTCGATCCTCGCTTCTATCTTCGTAGAGAAGTTCTTCAAGTGAAGCGGGCTTGAAAAGTAGAATTCCCATTCCCTCCATGTGCATTTGTACTGGGACGAGAACAAGTTGTACTCGATCCCGTTCTTGGTAGCCATAGCATCCGCCTAGTAAGCATATTGCTTGTGCTTGGAAGCAACGGGCAACATGCAGAAATTGAGATACATGACTATCCCGCCGTTCTCGATGGAGCCGTACCGATCGAGGGCGGCTTCTACCACCTCGCAATCATCAAGCTTCACAGGATACTTATCGTCCTTCGTGAACATGTACTCGAACTTTCCGTTTTCTGGGTGTGCCACGAACACGCTCACCCCCTGGGGAACCGGCTTATCCCATGGCGTCGAAGTCTTATTCAGAACGCGACCCATGGACATGTAAAGGAACTCGCACAGCAAATCCTTGTCAGCGGTGTTCATTAAATTGGTCTTTTCGTACATGGTTTTTTCCTCCTTACAAGCGAAGCCGCCGATGAAGGCGGCTTCGCAATATCGTCGCAACGGCAAGCTAGAACTGCACGGAGAGTGTCAGCATGGAGCCGTTCGCGACTTTCTCCTGCTTCACGACGACGGGGATGGGCTGTTCCCAGGTCGGCTCTCCGAACGTGGCGATAAGCTTCTTCAAAGCGGAGAACATGCCGACGGACACGCACTCGTAAGCTTCGCCGTTCGCGTCGATGAGAACGATGCGGGGAGCCTTGTCTACCTCGCCGGTTTCCTTGTTCACAAGTTCCAGCGTTTCGGCGTACACGTCGCGAACCATGATCTTCTTGTTGATGAAGTCGGAAATCTTGTGCTGCGGGTTGTTCGCAGCGTTGAAGACAAGAGCCTTCTCTTCCATGGTTTCGGCGTTTACCGAGCAGAAGGCCGCAAGGTTGGTTCCTTCGAGTTCGCGAACGTCGTACTCGCGAATGTCGGTTACTACGTCGGCGTTGGACACTGCTACGATTTCATTGGACATGATGGAGCCTTTCTGTTAGATGGTATGCGTGCTTGGAACTTGGAACTAGAGGACTTCTTTTTTCAGGATCGCGGCGCTATCAAGGAACTGATCGAGCGGCATTGCGTAAGTGACGGTGCCGATCGGCTTCCACTTCACGGTAACGCCCTTGGGCAACGGATCGCCGGTAGCGGCTGCCAGCTCGGCACGTGCGAGCGTCTTCGTCATGCTAGCGCTTTCAGCTTGGCATTCCGCGATGATCGCGAGAGAGGGCACGCCGTTCGCATCCTCGGCCACGGAATAAGCCTTGATCTCGTACTCGGTCATGGTTCTGGTGATGTTCAACATCTGATTTCCTTTCTGTTGGTGAACAACCCTTACAAGCTATGATTATACGCCTTATCAGGGCTTTATGATTACAACCACCTCCTTTTCATAAAATCTTCACAAGTCATGTGCTATATTGGTTCAAACATTCCCGCAAGAAGCAGGAAGATGATCGACGCTCGCAGGATGATCTTTACGGGTAACGGTGCGTAGTACCAGCGTTCTTCAGGGGTTAGGTTTGAGGGTTTCATTGTTAGTCCTAATCTTATTTTGTTGTTTCTTCGAGCATGCAATGCTTCATCGTGCTGTAATACCACAATTTATCCGTTACTGTTTCCAACGCTTCAGTCATAGCCCACGCTCTCGTTTTCAAATGCTCTACAAGACTTGCATTGTCCGTATCAGGGTTGTAAAGACACATGGCGTTATAGTAAAGCTCCCATATATCTCCGCATTTGTCTATCAGTTCTAGAATTCCGTCGGAGTAGTGTTTCATGGTGAATCCTTTCAATTGTTGCTGTTTTCCTTATAGGGGTTGTATGTCGTATTTCATAATTACCTCGTTCCTAACGTCGTTCAATGTATGTCATGAAGCCGTGGCAATACGCTGTGCTTTTGCCATTCAACCCGTACGCATAAACTTGTCGTGCGAAACCAATACCACATTCGAACGTTAACCGCTTTGCGTAATTGTAGCCCTTCCAGTAGTCCCGGTTGCCCTTGCGGCACGCTACATTAAGCATGACTGACCTAGTGATGACTTGATCGATAACGTAACAGTAATTTTCATGACAGTTCCTTCCTAGTGCTACTTATGAATGGGCATGACCAGGCCGCGCATCGTCGCCACCTCGCTGATCGCGCTAACATCAACTTTCCCTCCTTATAATCCTACCAATCAACCACGACGCATTGCGGAGTGCGGTAGCTTGCACGCCAAGCCAACTTTGCTTGCTGTTGGGTTGCAACGCCCCGCCGCGCTTGCGCTTCAGCACGCTAGGAGTGCACAAACGTGCGGCGATATCCTCATCATAGATAAGGCTGAAACCGTCAATACTGTAAACCCGCCAACTGTTAGCGCCATTTAACATAGCGCTCAACAACTCAGACCATTCAGAGGGCAATTCTTCATCGCCGTACATTTCTTTCAGATTGTTGGAAAGTTCAAGGGCGTATTTTTTTACACCTTTATCCCATGCGCTACGGGGTTTTGTCTCATTGATACGGTTGATCAGTGTGGTTGCGTTCATGGTGAATCCTTTCAATTGTTGCTGTTTT
>ERZ836760.2254-NODE-2254-length-16095-cov-6.679988_pt1 | contig 16095 bp, 10 predicted proteins | sample MGYA00519941_ERZ836760 | MGnify/ENA primary metagenome ERZ836760 (study PRJEB31850, sample SAMEA3708807) | human gut metagenome | biome: human gut; feature: human-associated habitat; material: faeces | place: China | collected 2014 ... | reverse complement strand
CCATCAGCAAAAGGGGATGATAAGTTTATCACCACCGACTATTTGCAACAGTGCCCTTTTTTTTGGCGCTCAATATTTTCTAATGCCTTTAATCGAAGGTGATACATCGCAAGTGTTTTATGAGCCGCAGGCACTAATTTATCACATGTTTGTTGCAATTCATTTTTTGCCTCTTCAAGCTTGCTAACTGTTTCAGATAGTTTGTCTTTACATGTTTTAAGTTCCTTTTCCAATTTACTTTTTTCGTCTTTCAATTGTTCATATTGGAGAGCAATTTTATTCTTATCAGTCAGCTCTTTTTGAATTTGTAATATGTCACCACCAAAAGGAATATCTTCATTTGTTTTTGCGTTTTCAATAATTCGTTTTGCCCATGGATTCCAAGAACTTTTTTGATTACCAATACTAACAATCCAGGCTCTGATAATACTGGGATCGTATTTACTAGAAAAAACTCTTTTTGATTTGTATTTGTTCCAAAAAATGGTTAAGTTCCTATTGAGAGGAAGAAGGGTTAAACTGGCAAGCGTTATTGCAACTACAAGTGCCATTTGTATAAAAAGAGGATGTGTCAGTAAGGATGGATCCCCGAAAAGGGCCAGAATTGATGCAAATGCTATTTCTAACAAGAAATAAGTCAAGAACAAACAGCTCCAATTTAATCGTAAATAATCCTTATATACCTGATACCATGAAATCAGTCTCTGCAAGAAAGGAAGATTCTCATTTGGAATAGTATTGTTCGTGACCTTTAACCAAGTGGAAACTAAGAAACGAGCACTTTCCGGATTCACACTTTCATTTGGCGTCCATTCGTCTCCATCTAAAATGGCTTTAGCTTGAACCAGCTCACCTGAATTCTCAATTTTTATTTGATTAAATAGTTTTGCGCCGAGTTCAAAATTTGCTGATTCCAATTTTATGCGGTTAAGGAAGTTTAACTGAGCATGTCCCGAACTGGGAATTAAGGCGGCGTTAACAAATTCATTAAAAGTAATGCGTGGTTCGGTAAGCAGAAATTTTTCTTTAGACATTTTTGTCTCCTAAAACAGTCTAAGAAGAGTGCGGTTCCGGGGGATGTGGGGGTTAAAACGAACTTTCTACAAAAATGTCAATGGGGGCACACCACAACCACACTTATCTTTCGGCCAGAAAGCTGTAACCGCTTTTGAATTTACTTAACAACAAATTGAATAGTTACTGTGAGTTGTATCTGAAGTTGACATTTTTTGGGGTATGCTAACAACTAGAAAAGTATTTCTATTACAGGGAAAATGAGAAATTACTTCGGGGGGGGGGCAGTGCTAAGAATTGTTTCAATTCGTTATTTTCTTAAACAAGAAAAGCAATATTTCCCCCATGCTTGCATAATCTTTATTCTTTCCTTAGGGAGTCGTGCTCGATCGTAGGCCTTGTTGTAGCCATCATCTTTTTGGTGAAGTAAGCAGTACTCAACAGCTTCTTGATCAAATTTCCGGTTATTTCCCAAGTCATCATTTTTAGCCCAAGTTCTGAAACTTGCTCTAGCTGTTCCATGAAAAGTAATAATACAAGGCTTCTTTAGCATGGCAGATTTGTCTGGGTCAACCCAACCAATCCCATCAGAAACAAGTCGTTTTTTGTGAAGCCTTCTTAAAAACATCGTTATTGTCACGTCACTCAAGTGTCCTCCCTGCCGACTTGGGAAAATATATGGAACTCCAGAGATTTTAGGAACGCGTTTTAAAAGGGCAATCGCTTCATCGGAAAGAAATATTGTTCTATCTCGTTTAGGAGTTTTTACCTTGTCGTGTTCAACAGGAATGATCCAGATTTTTTTTTCAAAATCTATTTCATCCCATTCTGCGAATCGGACAGCCTTTGATCTTGCAGCAGTTAGGATAGCAAACATACACGCATAAGCCGACATCGAATCAAAGTCGTTCATTTCGACAAAAAGTCTGGGGATCTCGTCTATGGCGCATGCCGCATGATTTTCTGCGGGCTTAATGTTGTTTTGAAGGGGCTCAATCAGGACACCCAAAGCTCCATCCAAAGCGGCGGGGTTTTCCCGATTCTCTCGCTTATGCATGGCAATGGCCCACTGAAGAACCTTATGAATTACTGTTTTAACTTTCTTCGCAGTAGCAGGGAATTTCTGCCATATAGGCGTTAAACAATCTCTAACTAATTCTGGAGTGATTTCTTCAATGTTGACATTTCCTAGTGAGGGATAAATGTGATTATTAAGAATTCCTCTTGTGGCTTGTTCCCCACGTCGATTCTTGCTCCAGTAATTATGTGCCACGCGGTCGTCAACCCATTGCTCCGCAACAGATCTAAAAGTTTGTTGCTTCTTAACGGCGGCTAGGGCTTCAAGTCGTTCTTGTCTTTCTTGTTGTCTGACCAGAATCGGGCTTTTGCCTTTACGAATGAGTTCCCAACACTCGTGCGCTTCTAATCGAGCTTGTTTAAGTGACATTGTTGGGAAATTTCCTAACACAAAATCATGCCTGCCTAATTCGTCAGTGTAGCGAACGAAAAAGATAGACTGGTGAGGAGATTTCCGAATATACAGGCCCTTTGCGCCGCCAACGTTGAAAGTTCCATTACCTAAATGCTTTACTTCCAGTGCTGTCAGTTCTCTAGCAATCTTAGGCATACAGTACCTTTTATGATGGGTAAATTTTTTAGCTTTATGATGGGTAAATCGCTTCTAGAAGAAATTATAACTCGATTACCCATCATCCTACCCATCATAAAAGTGGCGACATAGGGAGACTTTGAGAGACTTCTGGAGAATAAAAAAGAGAATAACTGCTTGAAATAAAAGAAAATCTCTGACACCTGGAGTGGTGCAGAGACATGAAGTTGGTTGCGGGGGCTGGATTTGAACCAACGACCTTCGGGTTATGAGCCCGACGAGCTACCAGACTGCTCCACCCCGCGATCATCTAACGAAGGACTGCATTGTATTCCTTTCAGGATAGATATGTCAAGCTTTTGAGTGAAAATTTTCACTTTGTTCGTTTTTTTGTTTTTGCATTGCCACTGTCCACCATTGAGTTTGTGCAGGGATGCGTTTAGAAAGTTGAAGCGGTTGACCGATTTCAGGTGTGATTAAACGAACATTTGCCTGAGTTGCTTTTTGAGTCAGCCAAACAAAAGGTTCGTACCAAGGATGCATGGATAGCGAAAACTTTCCGATATGAGCTGGCAAAAAGTTTAGTGCTTTTAAATCTTGGGCCGCTTGCAAAGCTTCATCAGGATTCATATGAATATACCGCCAGCGATCGTTGTATTGTCCGCTATCAAGCAGTACCAAGTCAATCGGCGCAAACCGATTGCCGATTTCTTTAAAGTGCGGACTGTAGCCTGAGTCACCGCTAAAGAATATTTTGTAATTCTTTGACTGCAATAAATAAGAGACCCAAAAACTCTTATTTTGATTGAGATTGCGACCGGAATAATGACGCGCCTCCAGTGCGTGTATAACCAGATTATTTGATAGCTTTAAAGTTTCATTCCAATCAAGCGCATGAAGAGTTTCTTTTTTAAAACCCCATCGTAAGAAGTGTGAGTCGGTGCCAAGCGGGCAGACAATGTGATGAAATTTCCCTTTGAGTGCCATAACGGTTGGGTAATCCAAATGATCCCAATGGTCGTGTGAAATCATCAATAGATCGATGGAAGGAAAATCTTCCGGACGATAAGGAGAGGTTCCTTCAAATGCTTTTGTGCTAAACGAAACGGGCGATGCGTAGGGACTTAAAACGGGATCAATCAAAATTCGTTTTCCGGCTAGTTGTATGTAAAAAGATGAGTGACCTAGCCAAATGATTGTGTCAATATCCAGACGCAATTGTTTTAAATCCACTTTCGCAGAGGGTAACGCAGTAGACGGAGCCGGATCAATTTTGTCCGTTACTAAGGAGCGTGCAAAAGCTTCAATAAAAGTACTGTTATCAGTCAAAACGGGTGTTGGCAGAGTATTGTGAAAAATGCCGTCATAAAAATGAGAACAGTTTTTAAAACTCTCAAACGAATTAGGAACTGCTCCAAATTTAGGTTGCTGCAAAAACCGGAAAACACCTGTAAAGCAGGTTGCGACAGCTAAACCGATACCCGATAAAACGAAAGCTGTACGACGCCTCATGATTACTCGTTGCTTTAAAGAATTAGCTTTAATCTTAGTGGTAAGTTTGATGAAATTTTCTCCCGATTAAAGATTATTTTTGCCTAATTTTATGTGAGTTATGAGTAGGTCAATAACAATTTGTTAAGGCTTTATTTGGGGAGTTGTCTATAATTTTCCATTTCACATAAAGCAATTACCGATACGGTTTAAGCGGGGTCTTCCCAGTGTGGGGCCCTGAATATGAAACATGCCTTCGGCAACAATACTGAATTATCTCGTCAATAAAGCTCGTCTTTGGCGCGCAAATGGATCCACCAAAGTAAGCGTGGCTGTCAATATTTTTTGGCTGGCCCTTGCATGGTTGTTTCTTCCATTGGAATCAAAACCATTTACTGCCTATCGCGTAGCATTTCAAGAGTTTTATCCCCAGATTAATCCTCATGCACCAAAAACTTTGGATTGTGTGCGCTGGCTTTCCCAAACTTTGTTTTTAATTTGTTTCCGGACTTCGGCACGCAAAGGATGGCTTCGCTTATCTATCTCCTGGGCTGTTAATAAAATAGTAGCAGCTTTGACTCGCCTGGGTGATTGGGTGGGGCATTATGGTGCTTTAGCTTTGGATGGTAATCACAAAAGTTTTGAAACGATTGACAAAAAGGGTGAAGAGTTATCTCGTCCGATTAAGTTGACGCTTTTATGGATTTTGGGTGGCTTGGCTGCTGCACTGGCGGTTTTATGTATCACTCAGCCTTTTAATATTCAGGGACAGGTTGTATTTCTTTCGGTGATGCTTTTGTCGGCATTGGCCCTTCGAAAAATTAAAGCCCGACTAACGCTGATGCTTCTTTTTGTGATTTCAATGGTTGTGTCCGGGCGCTATCTTTGGTGGCGTTGTACCTCAACCTTGAACACTGATTCCGCCATGGGCATCTTTTTAAGTTGTCTATTGCTTGCCGCTGAACTTTACGCATTTGTGGTGATGGTTCTCGGCTACTTTCAGGTCTGTTGGGTGCTTGATCGCAAACCCTATCCGATGCCTAATGATCAAGCGCTTTGGCCACATGTTGATATTTTTATTCCGACATACAACGAATCGCTTGACGTGGTAAAGCCCACGGTTTTTGCTGCCTTAAATTTGCAGTGGCCTGCCGATAAACTCCATGTCTATATTCTCGATGACGGCAGCCGTCCGCTTTTTGAGGAGTTCGCCAAACAAGTCGGTGCCGGTTACATCAAGCGTGAAGAGCACAATCATGCCAAGGCGGGAAACATTAATCACGCCATGACTGTCACAAACGGAGAGTTTGTGACCATTTTTGACTGTGACCACGTGCCCTCTTCGGATTTTTTGGTCAAAACAATGGGGTGGTTGATCAAGGATCCTAATATTGCCCTTGTTCAAACACCGCATCATTTTTACTCTCCGGATCCATTTGAAAAGAACCTTCATTTGGATCGGACAATGCCGATTGAGAATTCGCTTTTCCACGATTTCATCCAGAAAGGTAACGATACGTGGAATGCCACGATGTTTTGCGGATCCAGCGCTGTGATGAGACGAAAGGCCTTGGAAGAAGTCGGCGGTATTGCTGTTGAAACGGTGACCGAAGATGCGCACACATCATTAAAACTTAATCGTAAGGGGTGGTCATCAGCCTTTATCGATTTGCCGCTTGCTTCCGGTCTGTCAACGGAAACATTGGCCGCGCATATCGGTCAGCGTATTCGTTGGGCAAGAGGCATGATCCAAATTTTCCGCCTGGATAATCCGTTTTTGGGTAAAGGTCTTTCGCTTCCCCAACGGCTGTGCTTTTTTAATGCCATGTTCCATTTCTTCCATGGCTTGCCCCGTTTGATTTTTTTAGTGGCGCCGCTTCCCTACATGTTTGCTAATGTCTATGTCATTTATGCGACCGCTGCGGCTATTTTTGCCTATGTGCTTCCGCACATGATTCACTCGGCTCTGACCAATCAGATTCTTCAGCGTGGGTATCGATATCCCTTCTTAAGCGGAGTCTATGAAACCGTATTGTCTTGGTATATTTTGCTGCCGACGACCGTGGCACTTATTTTCCCTCATAAGGGCAAATTCAATGTGACCGCCAAAGGGGGAACCATTGGTGAAAAATATTTGGATTGGCCCGTCTCAAGACCGTATCTGATTTTGATCGGTTTAAACATGATCGGTCTGCTCATCGGTTTTTATAAGGCATTTTTTGATCCCAATCCGGAATATTTAACGTTGGCTATTAATATGGGATGGATTGCCTACAACTTGATGATTTTGGGAGCCTCAATGGCAGTGGCTGTAGAAGAAGTCCAAAAACATCAATTCCCTCGGATTCATTGCAAGATTGATGTAAATATTTGTGATGAAGAGGATGCCAACTACAAAGCGACGATGACACAATACTCACAAAGTGAAGTGAGACTGAGTTTGTCAGGATGTGAGAAGGTGTGGAAGAAGGGTGAGTCCATTCGCCTTTTGATGATTTACAAAGAAAAGTATTACTGCTTTAAGACGACGGTTTTATCCGCGGAGCCGGGCAATGTCTTGGAATTAAGCCTGTGTTTTGATGATTACGAAACGGAAAAAGCCTTTAATCGGTGCACATTTTCTCGTGAGGGAATGTGGGTTCCTGAGAAAGTCAATGTGGATGATCGCATGTTGACCGGTTTCTTAAAGCTTGGATCTTTATCTTGGTACGGCTACAAATCGATGATCGAATTTTTGCCCGGCAAGTTACAAATTGTTCCTAAAGTGTTGAGCTGGTGCTTAACGTTTGCACCGAGAAAACCAGCTCGTGCGCTAAACTCAAATACGTTATAAAGTTGAAAGAGAGTCTAAAGTGAAATTGTCCAAACTGTCAGCCTTGGTGATGAGCACTGCATTGGTGGCGTTTGCCTCAGTCTCATCATTTGCCCAAGAGACTCCGCATGATGCTTCCAGTGTCGCACCTGTCTGGCGAACTGATGTGACGGGTTCTTTTACCCAACAAAGTTCATTATTAAAGTTAGTCCCCGGCGGACAAGCCAAAAATATTCGTCTTACGGGTATCAATAACACTCAGTATTTAGACTTTGGTGTGCGTGCCGATGAAATCGTATCCTCAGCAACCATGGATTTGGCTTTTACAGCTTCGCCTGCGCTGATTCCGGTTCGCTCTCAAATCAATGTCTACCTGAATAGTCAGTTGCAACAATCTGTTCCGGTAACGCCGGAAGCTTTAGGTAAGCTTTACCGCACAAAAGTTACCTTGGATCCGAAACAAATCAAGTCGAACAATCAGATCACGCTTGAGTTTGTCGGTCATTATCAGAACATTTGTGAAAGACCTTCAAGTGAAACGTTGTGGCTTGATGTTGATGCAAAGAGCTTGTTGTCTTTAGTTAAGCAAAAAGTCAAGATCGCTAATGATTTAGCGCGTTGGCCGGCTCCTTTTATTGATACCTTTACCAACAATGAATCGGTGATTCCTTTTGTGTTTGCCAAGGCACCGGATAATGAGACGAAAAAAGCAGCCGCTATTTTGTCTTCCTTGGTGGGTAAATACACGCAATGGCGCGGAGCGGATTTTCCTGTTTACTACGATCGGCTTCCGACAAATGGACATTTCTTTGTTTTTGCTACCAATTCCAGCAGACCGAGTTTTTTAAGTGATTTGCCCCTGGCAGACGGTCCTCAAATTTATATGATGGACGCTCCTGAAAGCCGAAGCGACAAAATGCTGGTTATTTCCGGTCGTGATGAGTCGGATTTGATCGTTGCGGTTAAAGCGCTCGCTTCAGGTGATCATGTTTTAATCGGTGACAAGCTTCCGATTAAGGACTTTAAGGAAGCACCGGATCGTCAGGCCTATGATGCGCCCAATTGGGTGCCGATTGACGAGACGATTGCATTCTCGCAGATCATGCAGTATCCCGGACAGTTAACATCAAGAGGGTACGCGCCGCCTGCCGTTCATATGCCAATGAGCATTGCTCCCGACTTGTATATGGTCGGTACGGGCGGATTGGATGTCAATCTGAAGTATCGTTATACGAAACCCGAAGGCGGGGATCAGGCCCAGTTGCGTATGCGGATCAACAATTATTTGGTTGATTCGGTAAATCTGTCCCAACAATCCAGTAGCGGTGAGCGTGAAATGCGCTTACCTTCCTTCAACGGACCTCTGGCGACCAGTCCCTCTGAAGCATTGGCCTTGGCGGCTCAAAATGATTTAAGTTTTGAGGTGGTGTATCGTCGAGAGCTTTCCGAAGGTTCGCCCGACAACTGTAAATCCGTTGTTTTGCTGCCTCATCAGATGGAAATTGATCCGACCTCCACATTGACGCTCAATGGACTATTCCATTATGCAGAGATGCCGAATTTGACGCTTTTTACACAAAGCGCTTATCCGTATTCGGTTTTTGCAGACTTATCCCGAACTGTCGCCGTGATTCCAAAAGAAGCTTCTGCTGAGAAGGTGACTACGCTGTTGAATACAACGGCTCGTATTGCCGCGGTAACCGGTGCCGTTGCCACAAAACTCTCTGTGGTTGATCAAGCTACTGAAGCTCAGCTTGATGGCAAAGATGTGCTTTTGATTGGTGAGATGCCAATCACGTTGCCGGACTTTAAGAAAGATAATGCCGAACAGCTTCAGCAGGCCATTGCCGATACCCTGCAGGGTGAAGAAGTTCTTCAACCCGAAGAAATTCTCTTTAGTCCGGATGGCGGCGTTGGAGCTATTGTTTCGCTTCAATCGCCCTTTGATTCGGATCGTACAGTGGTGGCCTTATTGAGTGAGGGACAGGCGGGTAGCTATTTACTCAATGAACAATTAAAGAGTCCATCGTCCATGGCAACGGTGAGCGGATCGGTTGTCATCATCAACGAGCAATCCATGTCCGATTTTAAAGTGGGAGACTCTTACACCATTGGTGACTTACCTTGGTATCACAAGATTTGGCAAACCATGAGTAATTATCCGTTGCTTCTGGTTTTATGCGCTTTGGTTTGTGCCGTCTTAGTAGGCACGGGCATTTTCTACTTTATGCGCCTGTGGGTGAGGGGACGTGCAAGATGAGAAAACTGATTTTAGCGTTGACTTTAGCGATGACAATGAGTTCATCGGTTTTAGCCGCTTGGCCGATGTGGGATCAATTTAAGGCCGTTGGCATGGAAGGAGCTCGAGTGGTTGATTACAGCGATGCTCGGGCGGTTACGACATCCGAAGGCCAATCCTATGCCATGTTCTTTGCATTGGTGGACAACGATCGAGAAACCTTTGAGGAGATGTTGAAGTGGACAGAAAATAATTTGTCCGCCGGCGACATCACTAAAAATTTCGCAGCATGGCTTTGGGGCAAAGACGGTTCTCAATGGACGATTTTGGACACCAACAATGCGGTTGACTCAGATATGTGGATCGCCTACTGCTTATTGGAAGCCGGCCGCCTTTGGGATCGTCCGGACTACACAGAAAAAGCTCGGGCGATGTTGGAATTGTTAAAGACTCAGGTTCGTGATATCGATAATTTGGGTAAGGTTCTTTTACCCGGCCGTATTGGTTTTGAACATGACGGTCAGGTTAAGTTGAATCCAAGCTACTACCCGCTTTTCCTTTTAAAACGTTTCGCCCTGGAGGATCAATATTGGCAGGATGTTTTCGAAGGTTCTGCGCGTGTGTTGATCCGCAGTGCGCCAGCGGGCATTTCCCCAGATTGGGCAACTTTCTCCAGTCGTGGAGAACTTGTCCCCGTGGATTCTGTGGATAACACGATCGGTAGTTACAATTCCATTCGCGTTTATTTATGGGCGGGCATGATGTCGCCGAAGGATCCTGTCTACAGGGAATTGAAAGCTCATTTTGAGCCCATGATTAAAATTACGCGCGAACTCAATATGCCGCCGGAAAAAATTGATGTGAATACGCTTCAGATTAATCAGCCCGGATGGGACGGTTTTGGCGCTTGCCTTTTGGAATTGCTTGGTCAGGATAAATCGGCTGACTTGATTCGTACGGTATTGTCGAGCGCTCCTATCGAAAAGGAAAATTACTACAGAAATGTATTAACTCTTTTCGGTTTAGGTTTTGATCAAGGTTATTTTGCATTTGATGAGGATGGTCGGGTCTATTTCCCTAACCAACGCAAACAATAAAAACGGATAAACCATGGATAATGTTAACCAGGGCTCGGTCGGGAAATTCTTTTTTAAAGGACTCGGCCTATGGAACGTGTACTTCATACTGAAGTTTACGCTCGCCCATTACGAATACCTGACACTCAACCTTTTATATAACGGCTTGCTTTTATTGTTCATCTTGTTGCCGTTTAGAAATCGGGTGTTGAGTCTGCTTCAAACCGGTGTCGCTATCGTGGCAGCCTTTGCTTTGGTTTATTCGGAAAGCTGGCTTCCCGGACCAGACAGCATCATCAGTAATGCACAAAACATTGCTGGCTTCTCGGCCGCTTATATTGCTCAGTTGGCCGTTGATTTTGTCAACATCAAGATGTTGGCCTGGGGTGCTGCCGTTGTCTTGCTTTACTGTTTGGTTAAAGATTGGGTAAGAATTTCAGTTTTCACCCTGGTTTATTTTTTGTGTTTGGTTTTTCAACCCTACTATGTGGCTTGGAGGACCCAGCCTGTTGCACCGGCGGCTGTTCAGGTTGCCGATAATAGTCAGGCCGCTGCACCTCAACAGGTCGCTCCTGCGGATCCATCCGCCATTACTTCGGAGACGATTGATCGCTGGTACACCGCCTTTTTGGACTATGAAAAAGATCGTCGGGCGGAGTTTCCCCAAGGGCTTTCAGCTAACGACACGCCGTTTGAAATTATTCTCATGAATATCTGCTCGCTTTCTAATGATGATTTGATTGCGTCAGATTTGATGAATCATCCGGTTTTGTCGGAATTCAACATCCGATTTGACCACTTTAATTCGGCAACATCGTACTCAGGTCCAGCTACATTGCGGTTGCTTAACGCCGTTTGCGGACAAGTCAATCATGACGCCCTTTATGATGGCCGCCGTCCAGAGTGCGAAATCATGAATCGTCTCGATCAATTGGGATACCGTCAGCACTTGTACCTGGACCACAAGGGACAATATGACAACTACCTGCAAACGCTTCGAGATAAGGCCGGTTTAATGGCTCCGCTTGAAAGTACGGCAAAATATCCCGTTCGCTACATGGCTTTTGACGATGAAGAAATTGCAGATGATTTAGCGGTGTTGCGTGATTGGCAACGCAAGACAGCTAAAGATAAAACGTCCGAAAGACACGTCACGCTTTTTAACTTTATCGCTTTGCATGACGGCAACCGTTTGCCCCGTCACAGCCGTTGGGAAGAATTTAAGCCCCGTGCGATTCGCTTCCTCGATGATCTGCAAACCTTTATGCATGAGCTGGAACGCTCTGGGCGTAAAGTGATGCTGATCGTTGTTCCTGAGCACGGTGCCGCTGTACGTGGTGATCGAATTCAAGCTCCGCGTTTGCGCGATATTCCAAGCATGCGAATCACAGAAGTGCCGCTTATGGTAAAGTTTTTTGGCATCAAGGATCTGCCGGCTGAACCTATTCATGTAACGGGACATACGAGTTACATGGCGATGAGTACTTTGATTGGCCGCGCTTTGGCATTGAACTATTTTGGTGCCGATGGTGGCAGCGTACCTCTGGAAGAATTGGTGCGGGATCTGCCGGAAACCAACCCGGTTTCGGAAAATGGTCAGTCCGTGGTTTTGACGTATCGTGATAATGATTACATTCGTCAAAAAGGTGGCGAATGGCGTCCATATCCGAAGGAACGATAATGAAACCATTAGACGCTCCTCGCTATAAGTTCTGCCCGATGTGCGGTCATCCTCTTGTGACTAAGCGTCCTTTAGATGATGTTCGAGTACGAGAGGTATGCGAGGCGTGCGGTTTTGTTCATTATGTAAACCCGACACCGGTGGTTGGAACACTGCCGGTTTTCGGTGGTCGTGTTTTACTGTGTCGGCGTGCCATTGAACCTCGTAAAGGAAAATGGACACTGCCGGCCGGCTTTATGGAAGCCCACGAGACACTGCAGCAAGGAGCCTTGAGAGAGACTTGGGAAGAGACGGGGGCGCATGCACGTGCCGGTATGCTTTTAACTGTGATTGATGTTCCCTACGCAAGTCAAGTGCACTTTTTCTTTTTGTCCGAACTAGATGCTCTTCCATTGGCTCCCGGGCCGGAAACCATGGAACAGCGTCTATTTTCAGAAAGTGAAATTCCTTGGGACGATATCAGTTTTACAACCGTCAAAACCACTCTTGAACATTATTTCAATGACAGGCGAAAAGGAGAGTTTCGCCTTCACATGTATCGATTGGACGAGTAGTCCTATAACGATCTTTTTCTGCTATCCATTCGCTATATCTGAAAAGCGATTTGCGCCTTAATCGGGTACAATAATCAATTCGATGATCAAGCCGAATTTCGGCTCTCCGAACTGATTTTTCGATAATAAGAGACTCAATATGCTTTACTCCATTGCTCGTAAGATTCTGTTTTCCATGGATCCTGAAACGGCTCACTCCGTGATTATGTCTAATTTGGACTGGGCGGTGAATTTGGGATTGACGAAACTGGTAACCCGTGATCCGGTGGAAGATCCGATTGAAGTGATGGGGTTACGTTTTCCCAATGTGGTCGGTTTAGCGGCCGGTATGGACAAAAATGGCGAGCGAGTGAGCGCCTTCGGTGGTCTGGGATTTGGTCACGTTGAAGTGGGCACGATTACACCGAAAGCTCAGCCCGGCAACCCGAAACCGCGTCTTTTCCGTGTGATTCCCGCTGAAGGGGTCATTAATCGTATGGGATTTAATAACCACGGTGTTGATGAAGTTTTGGAACATTTGCGCAGCGCTGCTGCTTTCAGAAGCCGTGGCGGTATTCTTGGGATCAATATCGGTAAAAATGCAGTCACACCGATTGAACGAGCTGTGGATGACTATTTGATTTGTTTGCGCAAGGTCTACAACCATGCCGATTACATCGCGATCAATATTTCCTCGCCCAATACGAAAAATCTGCGCAGTCTCCAAGCCGATGATGAACTCAATAAGTTGCTGACGGCGATCACAACTGAGCGCAAGCGCTTAGTCGATGAAAACGAAGGCAAGTATGTTCCTATCGCACTCAAGATTGCGCCGGATTTGGAAAACGATGACATTTTGAGAATTTCTGATCAGTTGGTCAGCTTCGGTATTGATGCCATCATTGCTACCAACACAACAATTTCTCGTGATGCTATTCCCGGCATGCCCAACTGCAATGAAACGGGAGGTCTTTCCGGCAAGCCCTTGCGCGCTCGTTCTACCGAGGTTGTTCACCTTTTGTATCAACACTTGCAGGAAACGATGCCGATTATTGCCAGCGGCGGCGTGATGACGGGAGAAGATGCTGTCGAGAAGATGCAGGCTGGTGCTAAGTTGGTTCAATTGTTTACGGGCTTCATCTATAACGGTCCGGTGTTGGTCCCTGACTGTGTGGACGCTGTGGCTAAGTGGCGCAAAACGCAAACAGGTCCGGTTGCCTCCCTTCGCCCCTAATTGTTCACTCTTACTTTAACGCACAAAAGGAAGTTGCTTCGGTGGCTTCCTTTTTTGTTTGCAATTCTCAACAATTTGCCCATCCTGTCACAGAGAAGTTGTACTACACTGAACTTATCTGATGGTAGCTGACGGAGGAAGCGTCATGTTGCGAAAAATTGTGATAGGTGTTGTTGGTGTCGGCGTTGTTGTTACCGGCGCGATGTGGGCGGCTGCAACGTATTTTCTAGATAATGCAACTATTGCAGAGCAATTGAAAAAAGAGACGGCTCAACGGTTTAACCGCACACTCGTTTTTCAGGGAGAGTTGCAAACAAAGTTTTTCCCAAAAATTCAGATTGTTTTACCACCGACAACCCTGTCTTTTGAGGGAAGCGATAAGCCGCAGTTCACATTAAATGGGGCAGAGGTCGGTGTTGCCGTTTTACCCTTGCTTAAGGGGGACGTGCAATTTGATGCCGTGGTTATTGATGGTTTGAAGGGTCAAGTCAATGTATCTCGGTTTTTGAAGAAAATTCACGAACGCCCCACACAAGAGGCGGACTCTCAGACTGTGACTATTAATGAGTCAGAAAAGAATAATGCTAATCAAGACTCGTCATTTATCAAAAATCTCGAAGTAGCCAGTTTAGAAATCAGAAATGCGGCTCTGACGGCCTATGGATTGCAAAGTCAAAAGGTATACGCCGTTGATTCATTAAACCTCTCAACAGGTAAGCTTGGACTCAGCGGAACAACACCGGTTAAATTCAGTACCCGTTTTGCAGAGAAAACACAGGGATTAAGTGGTCAGGTTGCTTTTAATTCAACGGTGGCATACGACATAAAAACGATGTCAGTGAGTATGGAAAAGCCGTCCATTACTGTGTCGGCCAATCAAAAGGAACAATCAATATCGGCGGAAGTTAAAGCGAATCTTCTGAAATATGCTTCTAAAGATGTGCTTGCCCAAGGAGCCAATATCACCGCTAAAGTAAATGATGTCAGTGTGATGGGAATATTTAATTCCGCCGAAACAAAACAAATGCAGACGTGGAGCTTAGAGGGATTAAATGTAAACGTTTCCAAGGCAGACACAGTTAAAGCGAACATCAACGGTGATTTTGCCGGTGAAATTGAAGCCTTTAGTTTGCAGAGTAAAAAGCTGGGAGGAAATGTTCAGGCCAATCTTGGGCATGCGGTTTTACAGGTTCCCTTTAATGGTCAAGTTTCAATGACTCCTGGAGAGAAAGTTGATTTGAAGCTAAAAGGGAAACTTGATAACTCTCCTTGGGAAAGCGAAGTTGAATTAGTCGGATTCAATGTCCCGACAATCAACGGGTATTTCACACTGGATTCTTTTGTAGCAGACAAGTGGCTTAAGGTTTCTGGACAAGAGACGAAAAAAGTCTCCAGTAGTACGGTCTCGGTTATTTCGCAAGCTTATGCTGCATCAACATCAAACCTGGACGTACTGAATCGAGCAAACGGGCGCTTTGGTATTCACGTCAATACGTTGAAGTATCAAGGGTTGACCGTGTCTAACTTTGATACGACCCTGAGTTTGTCAAAAGGGGTGTTGAGCTTTAATAACCTTTTGGCTAATGCTTGCTCAGGCACCTTTAGCGGTAAGGGTCAAATAAACACTGCGGAAAAATGGTCATTTGATCTCAATGCTAAAGGGGTTGATACCCAAGCTTTAATGCAAGCTTTGGGTAGTGAAGCAAAGCTTTATGGCAAAGCAAATGCTACGGTGAAATTGGCTGGACTAGGTTTGGAAAAGACCGCTCTTTTAAAGAGTGCCAATGGTCAGATATCGGTATCAGCCAATAACGCAGTTCTCAAAGGACTATCGCTAGAGAAAGTGGGTAATGCGGTGAAAGCCAAGAAGGTCACGGGTTTAATCATGAAAGATGAGGATCAGACTCGATTCAGTATTTTGAGTGCATCGGCCAACATATCGAATGGAGTTCTGAATATTCATTCGTTAGACGGAAAGACTTCAGTGGCTGAAGTCAAAGGCAATGTTACAGTGGGATTAATAGACGAATCATTGTCTGGACTCATAACGGCGAAGTTGGCCACAAGTGTTGATGGTCGCAGAATCAGCGTGCCTATTAAGCTGGGCGGAACAATTCAAGCTCCCAGTTATGGGATTGATTTAGAAGCTGCACTGAAAGCCGGGGTCAAGGATGTCATTAAGGAAGCTAGCAAAGATCCTAAGAAAATCATTCAAGGATTAGAAAAGCTTTTTAGGCATTAACAATTCAGGCAAAATCTTGGGGGCTCAGGCCCCCAAATTTTTTTCGAGTAGAGGTCTTGACAAAGTCGATTTTGGGGTTAGAATACGCAACCCGTTGCTCAATGAGCGACGAAAGTCCAGATCTTGTGGAGTTAAAAATTTTTTCTACAAGGCTCTTGACGGTG
>ERZ836760.2249-NODE-2249-length-16124-cov-3.335180_pt1 | contig 16124 bp, 19 predicted proteins | sample MGYA00519941_ERZ836760 | MGnify/ENA primary metagenome ERZ836760 (study PRJEB31850, sample SAMEA3708807) | human gut metagenome | biome: human gut; feature: human-associated habitat; material: faeces | place: China | collected 2014 ... | reverse complement strand
TTTCGATAAACCAGCGATTTCTCTCATAAAACAAGTTTCTTACACGACCTTGAATTCTGCATTTATACAATATGCCACATCCACCCACCACACTGGAAGCCTTTCGGATTTCTAAAATCCGCTCTATTGGATATTCCACATTGTTTTCCCATATCAATACCTTTGGCATCATAACTCCTTCCTGATCAATATGAACAAGCATATCCACGTAGCGTTTATACAACATCAGAAGAAGGATACCGGGTGAATGATATGGTCGTGTTTAGGATCAAAGTCAGTTAATTTCTGATCAAGCTTCATGCTGCACCGCTGTATTTTCTCAAAGCCAAATTTATTTCTTATCGCATCCATGGTTTCCTCCAGTACTAATTGTTTTTCTCTTTGTTTTTCACTGGTAAACAGATTCATTTGAATATATCCATCATCTTTTCTAAGTCCGCTGATGGATACTCCAATTGTTCGAAGTGGTATCTGAAAATCATAATGCTTTTTCAATAGATCTAATACAACCGGCATGATTTCCTCACATAAATTGGTTGGCTGGGTAATTGTTTTCTGCCTTGTAAAGCTGATAAGATTCGTATTTCTTAACGATAGATGAATGACATTCCCTTTTAATCCTGATTCACGAAGCCTGGATGCAACGGACTCTGTCAATACATAATATATTAATTTCGCCTCTTCAAAACTGACGATATCTTTCACAGCTGTTATAGCATTTCCAATTGATTTTATTGGTGCCTGCTCTGTGGTTTTGGCGACAGGAGTTTCATCCCATCCATTCGCAAACGTATGTAAGATCTCACCCACCTTGCCAAAATGCTCACTCATAAATCCACTTGGAAGACTTGCAAGCTCCCCAATGGTATAGATTCCACATGCTTCTAATTTAGAAGCTGTACTTCTTCCAATATATAACAGCTCAGAAACTGGAAGTGGCCATACCATCTGTTTATAATTAGCCTTTGTGATCTCCACAAGCCCCATATGTTTTACCATATCACTGCCCAGTTTTGCGAATATTTTATTAAAGCTTACCCCAATCGATATGGTAATACCGAATTGTTGAAGAACCTTTTTCTGAATCATACGGGCAATGCTTACCCCATCGCCATATAACCGTGAACTTTCACTGACATCCATCCATGCCTCATCCAATCCAAAGGATTCTACACGATCGCTAAACTGACGATAGACATCTTTAATTTGTTCAGTATAATACAAATATTCTTCATAATGAGGATGAATGATGGTAAGTTGTGGACATTTGGCATAAGCTTCACGCAGTGACTCGCCGGTTTTTATATGAAATGTTTTTGCCAGGTCATTTTTTGCCAGGATAATACCGTGCCGTTTTTCTTCAAAGCCACCAACAGCCATTGGAATATGGCGTAAATGTGGATTCTTCATTTCTTCAATTTGTGCATAACAATGATTTAAATCTGCATGAACAATAACTCTATCCCACATATGCCTCACTCCTTGCTTCTATTATAACGAGTGATGTTGCAAATTTCAATAGTTTATGCAACTTATTTTTTATTTTTTTAAAAATTAAATAAATTAAACAAAATATAAGAACACCACCCTGTACAATCCCATACTATCCGCAAAAGTGGACGCATTTTCTCTGTGCGCCAAAAATGTTGGACTGCGTTGTTTTCCTTAAAAAATACAATATATTGTTTTTACTCTATTAGTAATAAAAATTAAACTTCAAGTCTTCTTTTCTTTTCCGCATAGACCTGCACAGCGTGGCATTCCCCGCCAACTGCGCTGCCCATGAATATTGGTGTGTAACAAGAGTACAGTTTACCGCTGCATTCTTCCGAGATGGCACAAAACCGACCTCGGAAAAGCCCGGGGGCGGGGTGGATGAGTGCTTTTTGTTTAGAGCAACTTTTGTGCTCATTTTTCTATTTCGGCAATGGTTCAATGTAATTTATAGTACTTACAGAAATAAATTCTCTTCCTGTTGGGGTGATCACTTCTAATATTTCTCCGAATCGAGTAGCGCTAACAGCATGGATAGACTCTTTTGATATTATATTCGTATGAATCATATATTCGATAGGTGGTATTTTTTTATATATAGTTGAACTCAGAACGCAGGCAAAAAACCATGCCAGACATGAAGATATGAGTGCTATTTTAAATGAAAAACTTAAATAATTACAAATTATAAAATGAGATATTAATATCATTAATAAAATAAAAACAAACAAAATACTAATATTATATAAATAGCTTAACCCACAAAGAATCATCAAAATAGACATACAAAACAGAGTAAATTTGATACTCTTTTTCAAATTATATATAAAACTATATATAAAACGACCTAGCATATATCGTCTAGATATTATTATATAACTACACATTATTGTTGATAAAATAATAATAAAAAATTCCATACCCATATATAAAGAAACATCTGCTTGTTCACAAAGTACCGATAAATAAGTTGGTAATCCCTGAAAGGCTCCGTATGCTAAAGTATTTTTACACCCTATCAGTACAACTGCCCAGATAGCTAACATTGCCGCCCCTTCTCCGGCATTAATTTTCTCTTGTACTTTTTTGGGATAATATTTTGTTCCATTGCCTAATACATAGTTATAAAATTTCATAATCGCTCCCTCCTATTGTGTTAGAATTTTTAACCTTTTAATATTTATCATAATTCTAACCAATTTTCTATAATAAACCGCTCTGTCGTAATACGTAAATATTCCGCAGAAAGCTCATACCGATACACGTTTGGCCCGTATCCCGTACCGCTTCAGCCGTGCTCCCGCCGCCGATGAAGGGGTCCAACACCATCCCGCCTTCCGGGACCACTTCCATAAGTTCCCGCAGGAGCTCAACGGGCTTGCTCGTCAGGTGGTTCTTTTTCTTGTGGTCCACCGTATGCGCGTACAGCCCGGGCAGGCCCCGGGGGCCGCGGTAGCCCAGCCGTCCCTTGCTGGCGAAGATCACAAACTCGGCCTCCCTGCGGTGCCGCCAGTCCGAAAACATGAGCAGGGGCGCTCCATCTCTGGCCACGCGCCAGCACTCGGCAAGCCACAGCGTAGCCCACATGATGAACGAGCGCTGATCCCGGTTGTCCTCGAACATCGGCGGGTATGTCTTCACTGTCCCGTTGTTCTGATACTTGACCGCAGGATCGGCCTGGCGGGCGGAAAGCATGAGCCCGCCGCTTGAATAGGGCGGATCGGTAATCACGGCATCCACGCAATGAGGGGGAAAGGACTGCAAAACGGCCAGCGCATCCCCTTGGTACAGGGTCAGCGCGGGGTCTTCAAAAAAGGGCTTCATGAATCCTCTTTATGCGGGGCTTGCGGCCCTCTCGTCTGGCGCCCGGGGCGCTCAACCAGTCATATCTGTCCGGGCGTCCCGGAACCGGAAGCCCCTCCGCCCGCATGATGCAGGCGGCTACGGCATACGCCTGTTGAGGGGTGATCGCGTTTCCAAGGGCTTTTAGCCTGCGCACCCACACCGGGACAAGCTCACGGGGAAGGGGCCTTACTCCCGCGGGGCCGTCCAGCCTTGCGGGACTCCCATCATCCACTCGGCGAAGGACACATCCACCATATGCTTCCCGGATGGGTGCGCGGCGCGCCCGGTCAATCCGTACTCCCAACCAAGGAGCCACGCACCAAGATTGGTCGCCTTCTCCCACGTCTCGACCGAGCGAAGATGAAACCCCATGCTCTGGGCCTCGCCCATCACAGTGGGGGTAGGCAACAAGGAAGACCCTTTCCCGACGATGCGGGGCGCCGACTGCGGCCGCGGGAAGCACTTCCCACTCCGTATCATACCCGACTGCGGCCAGATCCTGCAGGCCTGCCTCAACCCCTGCGGCGAGCAGCCCCGGCACGTTTTCAACGATGACATACCCCGGCCTGATTTCTTCAATGAGTCTCACGTATTCATGCCACAATCCGCTCCGTTTTCCCGTTATGCCCTTTCTTTTCCCCGCAGCCGCCAGGCTCACGTCCTGGCACGGGAAGCCCCCGCACAGCACGTCCACTGGGGGCAGGTCCACGCCCGGCAAATCCCGGACGTCCTCATATATGGGAACGCCAGGCCAATGCCTCCGCAAGACCGAGCGGCAAAACGGATCGGCTTCACAGAAAAAACGGTGCTTCATCCCGGCCCATTCCAGCCCGAGGTCGCACAGCCCCGCCCCTGAAAAAAGGCTCCCTACAGTGAGTTTTCGCAAGCGTGCCCCTGTTTGCGGCACTCTCGGCGCTCACGGTCGGGGCTCGCGGCCCTCACGTGGTTGTCCGCCCCGCAACGGGGGCATCGGATTTCAAGGTCAACGGCAAGGCCGCAGGCAAGCAGATTTCCGCAATGCCCGCAGCGGATTTCCGGCAAGTCGTTCCTCATGTCGTAATCTGCCCCAGCTTCTCCCTGTGTTGCCCGGCCGCGGCCCGGTGCCCGGACACGCTGCCGCCCTGGTTGATGGTTCCCGCGTCGGGGTGGTCATGGGCGGCGAGGACATCCAGCGCCGCCAGCACCTCGTCACAGAAACCGAGAAATTCCCTGAATACGGACGTCCCGCCGCCGTCCCCGCCTCCCGCGTTGAAGCCGATGGTCGACTCGGAATTGAAGGTCATTTGCGCCGCCGTGACCGTTTTCGCGCCGCCTACCTTCTCCGTGCTCGCGCCGGAGACGGTTGTGGTTTCGTCGCCGCCGATCTTCCGGTTCCTTGCGCCGGCTACTTCATCCCCGGCGTTGCCCGCAACCTTCGCCGTGCGGTTCCCGCCCACGTCCTCGGCGAAGTCACCGCCCGTGGTGTCCGTGCGCGCCTTGCCCGTGGTGATGGTCGAATGCGCGCCCGCGGTCATGTTGACGTTGCCGAGCGAGCCGAGATCCGCCCGCAGCCCGCCCACAAGCGACAAGGTTGTGCCCTCGATCTGTTTGATGCAGCCCACGCTTTCCTTGGAGTGCGCGCACACAGGCGGAGGTGTTCCGCTCATACATCGTCGCGCTGGCGAAAGAGAAGTTCAACATAGATCTGAAGGGCAACCCGCTGGTGCTCAATACGGCGAAGGGGCAGGCTACCCTGTACTTCCTGAGCAACAACAGCAAGAGCGCCCAGAGCTACCACGGGCATGTCTACATTGACGAGTGCTTCTGGATTCAGGGTTTCAACGAGCTGTACAAAGTCGCGTCCGGCATGGCCTCCCACAAGAAATGGCGGCGGACCCTCTTCTCCACCCCGTCCGCCGTGGCGCACCAAGCCTATGACCTCTGGACGGGCGAACGCTTCCAGAAACGCTTCAAGGCGAAACGGGCCGCGTTCCCTTCATCCAAGGAACTGCGGAAAGGCGCACTCTGCCCGGACACATTCTACCGGAAGGTCATCACGCTTGAGGACGCGATCGCGGGCGGGTGCGACCTCTTCGATCTGGAAAGCCTCAAGCTCGAATACAGCGCCGACGAGTTCCGGAACCTGTTCCTGTGCGAGTTCGTGGACGACACGCAGTCCGTGTTCAGGCTGGCGGATCTGGAAACCTGCTACGCGGATACGGATACATGGCCGGACTTCAACCCCACGGCGGACCGCCCGCTCGGGAACCTCCCCGTGTGGGGCGGCTATGACCCCTCGCGCAGCCGGGACGACGCCTCTTTCGTCATCGTGGCCCCGCCGCTCAAAGAGGGCGGCGAGCACCGCGTGGTCGCCCGCTACAAGTGGCTGGACAAGTCCTACATCTGGCAAGCCGAGCGCATCCGGGAATTGGTCGGGCGCTACAACTTCCGGCACATCGGGGTCGACGTCACCGGGCCGGGCATCGGCGTGTTCGAGCAGATCCGCGCCTTCTTCCCGCTGGCGACGCCGATCAACTACTCCGTGCAGCTCAAGACCCAACTCGTGCTGAAGGCAAAGGAACTCATCGAGGCGCACCGCCTCAAGTGGGACGCGGGGCAGAACGACATTGCCCACGCCTTCCTCACCATCCGGCAGGGCGTCACGGACAGCGGGCAGATCTCCTACTCGGCCTCCCGCACCAGCGCCACGGGGCACGCCGACGTCGTCTGGGCAATTATGCACGCGCTGGCGGCGGAGCCCATCGGCAAGCCGAAAGGCGGCTGCGTCGTCTTCATCCAATAAGGGGAAAACATGGGAAAAAAGAAACCTGCGCCGCTGGCGTTCTGCTTCGGCGATCCGGAGCCCGTCCTGAGCGGGGCCGTGTATGAGTATCTGGGCGTCTGGCTCCTTAACAACGGGCGGTACTACGCAACGCCCGTCCCGTGGTCGGGGCTGGCGCGGCTTTTGCGGGCCAACGCCTACCACGGGCCGATCCTTGAGTTCAAAACGAACATGGCCATGCGCGGGTTCCGGGCGTCCGCCGCCCTCACGCGCCGGGACATGCACGCCGTGGCCACGGACTATATGGTCTTCGCCAACGCCTATCTGCTCCTTTCGCGGAACTGGCTCGGGGAAGTGGCAGGGATGCGGCACCTGCCCGCGATCAACATGCGCCGGATGAAGGAGCCGGACAGGTACGGGCTCCTGCTCCCTTCCGGGCAGTTCCACGAGTTCGGGCCGGGGGAGGTGCTGCACCTGAAAAACTATGACGTGAGCCAGACAATCTACGGGCTGCCCGGCTACCTCGGCGCGATCCAGTCCATGCTGCTCAACGAGGACGCTACCCTTTTCCGGCGGCGTTACTACAAGAACGGCGCGCATGTCGGGTACATCTTCTATTCTTCGAGCGCGCAACTTGAGCAGGCGCAGCAGGACGCGATCAAGAACGCCATACAGAACGCCCGTGGCGTCGGCAACTTCCGGAATATGTTCCTGCACATCCCGAACGGACGGGAAAAGGACGTGCAGATCGTCCCCGTGGGGACGCCACTAGAAAACAAAGGCTATCGTTTTTCTACTACTAGGTAGGAAAGGCGACATGCCAAGGGTACCCTTCCTTTTTAAGGCGACAGAGAATATCCCGTACACACCGGGGTTTTCTCTGTCGCCTTTCTTTGTACCGAAAAGGATCGGATATAAAGTCCGCATGTGCGTCACCCTCCAGCTCAGGAGGTTCCGTAATGCGTAGGACAAAGCCCTACCCGAACCTCCATCCCCTCGTCGCCAGACACCTCGGCATCCGCCTGATGTACGCGCCTCCCTATCGGCACGTGCCTCATGCCCCAATCCGGCCTCTGGTGGTCTGCGGCACTCCCCCTTTCGCCGGAGCCTCGCTCTACTTTCTGGAAAGGAGACGCCGGAACCTAAGGCGGCACTTCATCATGGACATTGCCCAGATGCTGTCTGGCCTTGCCCCCATCACCCTGCTCTCGCTGTCCGTAAGCCAACTCATAGATGATCCGCACTGGTATCTGATCTCGATCATTCCCCAAGCCTGCCTCTACGTAAGACTCGCCAACTGGTGGATGAGGAGGTTCCCTCATGCGTGAGCGCAAACCTAATGAAGAGGTGGCCTTCATCCGGGAAGCGTATGGCCTGCGTGCCGCGCTGTTTTTTCCTGTCCACAGGATGTACGTTCCTCCTCTGGCCGCGCCTAAAGGCCGGGCCTTCAGGCCCATCCGCCCGCTTCGGGTGCGCCACCTAGGCTCAGGACTCATTAATTGAGATAAAAGATAACGGTACAGGCGAAGCATAGTGCCGAAAAGAAAGTGTGGGCGCACCGGTCGTAAGCATGGCAATCCTGTGCCAGTCCTTGAGTCGACCGAACATAATTTCAGTTTTGTGCTTCTGCTTGTAAAGGTTTTTATCATAAGATACTGGCTGGTTCCGGTTCTTTTTTGACGGAATACATAGCGTGATACCTCTGTTGAGCAAAGCAATACGAAACCAGGTTGCGTCGTAACCGCGATCTGCCAAGAGTTCTTTGGCTTCAGGCAATGATCCCAAAAGAATGGCCGCACCTTTATAATCGCTCACTTGGCCCTCCGTGAGTGTCAGAGCTAGGGGCGTTCCGTCACCGTTGCAGACTGCATGGAGTTTTGAATTCAATCCTCCTTTTGTGCGTCCGATACAGCGGGAAAGAGCCTTTTTTTGAGCAGACTTGCAGCGGTTCGATGCGCTTTAAGATGTGTGGCGTCAATCATTAATCGGCCATCATTGCCTGCTGTTTTTGCAAGCTCTGCAAAGATGTTGTTGAATATGCCCATGCGACTCCAGCGTACAAAGCGGTTGTACAGAGTTTTATAAGGGCCGTACTCACGTGGAGCACCCTTCCATTGCAGGCCATGCTTGATGACATAAATGATTCCGCTGAGCACTCTCAGATCATCGACGCGTGAAACGCCATGCGAAAGAGGAAAGAATGGCTTGATACGTTCAAGCTGTTCGGAGGAAAGATAGAAAAGTTGGCTCATGGCGCCCTCCCTGAGCACAACTAATCATTTTTTACTTTTGCAATTAATGAGTCCTGAATCTAGTTTTGTGAATGATAATGCCAAGAAAAATCGCTTGAGGTTATTTGTCGTTATGGCTTGGCTCGGATACCGAGCGCATATAAATGTGATCTGGGTTTGTTCGCACTCTCCGGCATAATCTGCCAGGGTTCCAGAGCAACGTTCTCGGCGTAATCCACAAATGTTCTCTACATGTCCGTTTAATCGTAACTCCTATTTTGACAGCCCTTCATCGTTGTTATAAAAACTGTTATAGATTTATAGATAGAGGAATAGCTTCGATGATCGGTTCAAGCGCTGACTGGAAACTGACGACGACTGCCTATGCCCATCAACGGGCGGCGATAGAAAAGCTCTCGCAGCTCAAGGTCGGAGCCCTGTTTATGGATATGGGAACAGGAAAAACTCGTACGGCCCTTGAGCTCATCTGGCTTCGCAGGAAGCGTATTGTAAAATGTGTCTGGTGCTGTCCCGTATCCCTCATGGAGGAAACCAGAAGGGAAATCCTCCGGCACACGTCCTGCATCGATACAGATATTCACATGGTGGGTCCCCGGACACGAGAAGAGAACATACCGCAGGCCATATGGTATCTTGTCGGCTTGGAAAGCCTCGGGAGGTCTCCCCGTGTGGCCTATGTCCTTGACAGGCTGATCGACGGTGGAACTTTTCTTGTGGTTGACGAGTCAACCTACATCAAAGGCCATCGGGCGAAACGGACACGGCGTCTTATAGGGTTCGGTACCCGGGCACCGTATCGGCTGATTCTTACCGGAACGCCGATCCAGCAGGGAATCGAAGACCTGTATACGCAGATGGAATTCCTTTCTCCATTGATTCTAGGGTATCCCTCAAGGCATGCCTTCCAGAGTGCTCTTGCTGTTTTTCAAGACCGAAAGCAGGCTTTTCCAGTTGAAGGCGTCAGCCTTGATGAAGTCTGCCGCGCCATAGCCCCCTATGTCTATCAGGTCAGCAAGGAAGATTGCCTGAAGTTGCCGCCGAAACTGTATCGTCGTATTTTGTGCAGTTTTTCTGAAGAGCAGACAAGCCTTTACCAGGCAGTAAAGACCCGTTTCCTGGACGAGATCAATCGCTATGGGCTATCCGATCTCAATATGGCGATTTTCCGTTTGTTCAGCGGACTGCACGCCGTTTCCTGTGGCGTTTTGCCATCCGGCTTTCTAGGCGTAAGGCGTCTGAGGAATCGGAGAATAGATACTTTGTTCAATGAACTCAGGCAATTCAGAACCAGCCATGTGATCATCTGGGCCAACTATCTCGAATCAATCGCTGCGCTGAATGAGGCGCTTCCCACGGCGTTTCCGCAGATACCGGTATATACTCTTCACGGCAGGGTTCCGGCGACGGAGCGAGCGGCGAAGATTGATCTCTGGAAAAAAAGAGGCGGCGTACTTGTGGCGACGCAGGGGACCGGAGGGTACGGGCTGACGCTGACGGAATCGCATCAAGTCTTTTTCTATTCCGAAAATTGGCGATATGCGCTCAGACTTCAGGCTGAAGACAGATGCCACCGAATAGGCCAGAAGGACAGCGTATGCTACGTGACCCTTCAGGGTGAAAGCCGGTTTGACGAACGCATTCGTTCGGCGCTTGCCCGAAAAGCCGATGCGCTTGAGGAACTCAAGAGGGAAGTCAGGAGGCTGAACGGGAACCGGAACGCCATAAGGAAACTGATGGAGCATGCGGTATGAAGCGTTGGCTCGGCATGGATGTGTTCACTGCGGCACGCTCTCGGCTGGCGGAAGTCTTTGACGCTTTCGAGCGAGTATTTGTTTCTTTTTCTGGCGGAAAGGATTCCGGGGTCGTCGGCCAGCTCGCACTGTACATTGCCCGTTAAAAAGGCCGTCTTCCGCTTGACGTGCTGCACATTGATCTGGAGGCGTGGTACGCACATACCGATGCCTTCGTCACCCGCATCATGACCAGACCCGATGTCCGTCCGCACTGGATATGCCTGCCTATTCATCTGAGGAATTCCGTATCACAAATTCAACCGCACTGGCTATGCTGGGACCCTGATGCAAGGGATTTGTGGGTTCGCAAACTTCCCACTCATCCCGGTGTCATCGCAGACGAAACATACTTTTCATGGTTCAGGCGGGGAATGGAATTCGAAGAGTTCGTCCCCCTATTTGCAGAGCATTTCGCGGAGGGGCGTTCCTGTGCCTCAGTAGTGGCCATCCGGTGCGACGAATCCCTGAATCGCTTTCGGACCATTGCCTCTACGACCAAACGCCGGTGGAACGGAAGAAGCTGGAGCACTGTAACTCCTTCCGGGGTCGTCAATGTTTATCCGATTTATGACTGGAAAACAGAAGACGTATGGACGGCCACAGGCCGGCAGGGATGGGACTACAACAAGATTTACGATCTTATGCACCTGGCCGGCGTGGGCATCCACCAAATGCGCCTCTGCCAGCCGTACGGTGACGATCAGCGCAAAGGGCTCTGGCTGTTCAAAATGCTGGAACCGGAAACATGGTCCAGAGTGGTCGGGCGTGTGCAGGGGGCCAATTTCGGCAATCGTTATGTGGAACTTTCCGGAAACGTGCTCGGCAACATCCGTATCCGTCTTCCGGAGGGGCACACATGGAGGAGTTATGCCGAGTTTCTGCTCGACACCATGCCTCCACCCACGGCGGAGCACTACAGAGAGAAAATCAACACCTTTTTGAAATGGTGGGCGAAGCACGGTTTCGAAGAAATTCCGCAGGAGGCCGATCCGAAACTGGAGTCCCGCCGCAAGGCCCCAAGTTGGCGGCGTATCTGCAAGACATTGCTGAAAAATGATTACTGGTGCAAAGGGTTGAGTTTTGGCCAGACGAAGCGCGATATGGAGCGGCAGGCGCAGACCATTATGAAATACATGGAGCTATGATGGAATTGCTGGAATTCAAGCATGAAAATGATCCGGCAAGGAACCGGGAACTCTTCGGGCTGCTGGGAGAATACGCGACAAATTCTGTTATTTGGGAAAAGTTGGGAGGGACCATCAGTTCCGAGCCGGGACGCCTCTGGTTCATCGCAACGGATGGGGAAACAAGGCATGTTGTGGCGTTCGGATCAATGCGCTTCGGACGGACACGGACCCGCATCCTCCATTTATACGCGCTTGAGGAGGGAGCAGACATTCCCGTGCTGGAACATTGCCTTGAGTGTGCCCGGAAAAACGGTACGGCACATCTGACAACCACGGATTATTGGACGAGAAAGGAACTGTATCTGCGATATGGTTTCGCCCCTGCCCGAAAAATCGGACGCTTCGTGCGCTTTGAGAAGGACCTTACGTGTGAACGTTGATGAACTGTTGACCGAACTGGAGTGTGCCCTTAAGGCAGAAGAAAGCGATCTGGATAGACGCGTTGACGTGTACAATCGTATCGTTTCTCTGGCTGCGTCTTATCTTCATATTCCACATCCGGTGGTATGTCCGCAGCTCGTTCCGGTGGATGACGTCCGAGGAAATGACTACAATCCCAATAAAGTGGCACCTCCCGAAATGCGGCTGCTCAAGTTGTCAATCCACAAGGACGGTTTCACGATGCCCGTTGTGGTGGCCCGCGACGGCAAGGGGCATGTCGTGGTGGATGGTTTTCATCGGCGGCAGGTAGCGAAGACGGATGTACAGATACGGGAAAGCCTTGGCGGATATTTACCCGTGGTCAGGCTCGACAAGAGTATTGAGGATCGTATCACTTCCACTGTGAGGCACAATATGGCGCGGGGTACGCATCAAGTAGAGCTGACGGCGAGGCTCGTGACGCTACTCCGTAATCACAGTTGGACAAACGAAAGGATAGGCACAGAACTCGGTATGGAACCAGATGAAGTACTGCGGCTGAAGCAGATGCAAGGCCTTGCCGAAGCCTTTGCCGACCGGGAATTCTCGCGGGCATGGGATATGTGTTTTCAGGATACGGCAAAAGAGCAGGAATGAACTGTACGGTTCAGCCGTGTGCCGATAAAGGCCGCTGTGGGATTGCCGTTGCCGAGCGCTCAACTGATTGAAGGACGAATTTCTGGGTTAGAAAACAGCCTGCTGGACAGCCATTAACACTCTTCACGGCTGTTTTCAACTTTAACAGTAGAAAAAAACACGCAATGCAAACGTACATTCTGGTTTTTCCCCGTATCGGGCGAAACCGCGAACTCAAGAAAGTCCTTGAGGGGTATTGGAAAGGAGAACTTTCCGAAGGACAGCTCCGCAACACGGTGGACGAGCTGAAAAACGGCATTGGAAGATTCAGCATGGCACAGGGCTTTCCTTCGTCACTGTGGGCGACTTTTCTTTCTGCGATTATGTTTTTGTTGAAGACAAGCAGTCTATCATTGAAAGGATCCGGGAAGCTACGGACTATCTGCCCGTCAACCAACTGTGCCTCAGCCCTCAATGAGGTTTTGCATCCACGGAAGAAGGAAACCTGCTGACAGAAGAGGAGCAATGGACTAAGATCGCTTTCATAAAGGAAATTGCCGAATCCATCTGGAAATAAAAACAGAGTCCGGTACACGCTCATTCCGTGTACCGGACTTGTCTCATCATACGGAAAAAAACAAACAATGAGTCCAATAAAGGCAAACCTGTGCGGCTTTTGCGCCATTTTGATATGGAGTATGCTAATTGCGCTTAGCGCAGCGTAACCGAAGCCTTAGGCGCAACACTAGGCGCCGCTTCGGTCTATAGCCTCGGCGCGCTTTTGCTGTTTCGGAAACAGGGCATTCCTGACCTCAAGACACTTTCCAAGCCATATCTGTTCATCGGCGGGTTCTTCTTCGTCGCCTATGAACTCCTATTCTCCCAATCCTTCAACGGATGTCTTTTTCGTGACGCCTGTATGCCTAAAAGTATCCTACGATCAGCATAAATCAAAAAGATGAAATAAAAACAGACAAGTTACAACAAAAAATCAGACTGGCCTTGCCGAGTCTGGCTGCTAGTGGAATCAGATTTAATCCTACACAAGTTCGTCAAAAACGTGGGCGCTTCGATCCTCGTTGGAACAGTGATTACCTGGCCTTCCAACTCATGGCCTTCTGGTAGAGATAACGGGATGGAATGTAATGGGAAAACCATATCACGAGCAATATACCCAGAACTGGTGATAGTGATTCCAGTGGGATACTTGTTCCGCGAGTCAACTATTGTGAATTGGAGAACGTAATCGCTTTTTTCGTAACATTATATTGACAAAAGTAACACGAGGGCGTAGGCTTTAAAATAGTATTTTATATTCATTATATCCAAATAGTTGTGAGATGGACAAGGTCCGGCATCAAACAGGCATTATGGGAATACCGTTCCATCAAACACCATGACAAGGACATAAGCCATGTATAATCCGTCGTCATTGAATGCCGAAGAGTTCATATGCCACGACGAAGCCCTCGCCTCGATAGCATACGCGTCAGAGAACAGGAACAACCTCGGGCTGGTCGATTCCATCATCGAAAAGGCGGAACGAAAGAAGGGGCTCTCTCATCGCGAAGCATCCGTTCTTCTGGCCTGCGATGTGCCGGAAAAGATTCAGAAAATCTATGCGCTGGCTGAGCGGATCAAACAGGATATCTACGGCAACCGCATCGTGATGTTCGCACCACTGTATCTGTCGAATTACTGCATAAACAGCTGCTCCTACTGTCCATATCATGCGAAAAACAAGCATATTGCGCGGAAAAAACTAACGCAGGAAGACATCGTCCGAGAAGTGACGGCTCTTCAGGACATGGGGCATAAACGACTCGCCATAGAATCCGGCGAGGATCCCCTCAATAATCCCATTGAATACATTCTGGAAAGCATCAGGACCATATATAGCGTCAAACACAGGAACGGGGCGATCCGCAGGGTCAACGTCAATATAGCCGCAACCACCGTCGAGAACTACAGAAAACTCAAGGACGCCGGAATCGGGACCTACATTCTGTTCCAAGAAACGTATCACAAGCAGAGTTATGAGAAGCTCCATCCGGCGGGGCCGAAGCACAATTATGCCTATCATACCGAAGCGATGGACAGAGCCATGCAGGGTGGAATCGACGATGTGGGCATCGGTGTCCTGTTCGGCCTCGAAAGGTATCGCTACGAGTTCGCCGCACTGCTGATGCACGCGGAGCATCTTGAAGCCGTACACGGCGTCGGCCCACACACCATAAGCGTACCCCGGGTGAAGCGGGCTGACGACATCGATCCCGACGAGTTCGGCAACGGCATCGACGACGAAACATTTGCCAAGATCTGCGCCTGCCTGCGGCTTGCCGTCCCCTATACGGGCATGATCATTTCGACCCGCGAAAGCAAGGCCACCCGGGAAAAGGTCATCCGGCTCGGCGTATCCCAGATCAGCGGGGCGTCGAAAACCAGCGTCGGCGGGTACGGTTCTCCGGACTCCGAAGAGGAAAATTCGGCCCAGTTCGACGTCAGCGACAACAGGACACTGGACGAGGTCGTCTGTTGGCTGATGGAGCTCGGCTTCATCCCGAGCTTCTGTACGGCCTGTTACCGGGAGGGCAGGACGGGCGACCGATTCATGGCGCTGTGCAAAAGCGGCAGAATTGCCGACTGCTGCCATCCCAACGCGCTGGTGACTTTGAAGGAGTATCTGGAGGACTACGCCTCCGAACAGGCGCGACGTACCGGTTCGGCGCTGATCCGGAGGGAACTGGGCAACATTCCGAACGAGAGGATTAGGCACATCGCGGCCGAACGTCTGGAGAAAATCGCGGCCGGACAGCGAGATTTCAGGTTTTAGCCGCCAGTTCTGGGGGGAGGCAGCCATGTTCCAGGAAGATCTTCTAAACAGCTGTTCAAAACGCCCTACACGGAGCTCTGCGCCCGTGCAAGTGAGGAGCGCCAACGCGAGAAGGGGACGCATACCTTTGTCTGCGGGCGGATCGAGTTCTCGGACCACTATGAACGGAACTGCCGCTATTGCGGGCTGCACTCGGCCAACCCCACGCCACACCGCCACCACCTTGCCGAAGGGGCTATCTTTGAAAGCGGAACGTACCGTAACACTATCGTTCTCCAGTCGGGTGGGATCCATGAAGACCAGCAACACCTTGCCCATATCGTGGATGCTCTCCGCATTCGTCTGCCCGCAACGGCGGTGCCCCTTAACGTCGGCGAGCATCCGGCGGATTCCTATATCCTATGGAAAGCCAACACTCCGTTCCCCTAACTCCATGCGGCACGGGGAGGATGTCATCATGGCGCGCCGGGGATGGAGCAGGTTTTTGTAACCTTATGAGCGACAGGAGGGTAGAATGACACGTGTCGTTATGGAACATGTCGAATACGAACTCAATGTGCCCGAAACAGGGGTACAACCTGACAGCCTGACCTTTGTTGAGATCGATCAGGAAAAGTGCATCGGGTGCGATACGTGCCAACAATACTGCCCTACTGGAGCCATCTACGGGGAAACTTTCGAGCCGCATACCATCAAATACCGGGAGCTCTGTATCAATTGCGGGCAGTGCCTGACCCATTGTCCTTCGATGGCGATATACGAGGTTCGATCATGGGTCCCCAAACTGGAAAAAAAACTCAAGGACAGCCACGTGAAATGCGTGGCCATGCCGGCTCCGTCCGTACGCTATGCGCTCGGCGAAGCCTTTGGCCTGCCTGTCGGAACTGTGACTACTGGGAAGATGCTGTCCGCCCTCAAGGCATTGGGCTTCTCTCACTGTTGGGACACGGAATTCGCGGCAGA